>OHZC01000211.1_pt1 | contig 24764 bp, 14 predicted proteins | sample 1580361 | NCBI WGS metagenome assembly OHZC01 (sample SAMEA3882532, study PRJEB24775) | human gut metagenome | biome: human-associated habitat; feature: intestine environment; material: feces | place: Netherlands | collected 2009/2010
AGATTCAGATACTTGAGGGTCTTGAGGCGGTCAGAAAAAGACCGGGTATGTATATAGGAAGTGTCACAACCAAGGGACTAAACCATCTGATATATGAGATTGTGGACAACTCCGTAGATGAGCATCTGGCAGGTGCCTGTGATACCATAAGGGTAACTCTTGAGAAAAACGGTTCGTGTACGGTGGAGGATAACGGACGTGGAATACCTGTAGGTATGCATGCAAAGGGCGTTTCTGCGGCACGAGTTGTATTTTCTACACTGCACGCCGGAGGAAAATTCGACAATTCTGTATACAAGACCAGTGGAGGTCTGCACGGAGTTGGTTCGTCGGTTGTAAATGCACTATCCACATATATGGATGTGGAGATAAGCAGAGATGGCTTTATCCACCATGACAGATATGAAAAGGGTGTTCCTGTTGTGGAGCTTGAAAATGGCCTGCTTCCTACTATAGGTAAAACCAAAAAGACAGGAACAAGGATTAATTTTCTGCCTGACCCGGAGATTTTTGAGAAGACTAGATTCAAGGAAGAGGATGTAAAGAACAGACTTAAGGAGACTGCGTATCTCAATCCGAAGCTTACAATCATATACGAGGATAAACGAGGCGATGAGACAGAGCATATTGAGTATCATGAGCCTGAGGGTATTATCGGTTTTGTAAAGGATTTAAATAAAAATATAGAAAAGCTGCATGATGTCATTTACTTTACAGGAGAGAGTGAGAATATAAAGGTTGAGGTGGCTTTTCAGTATACAAGCGAGTTCCATGAGAATATTCTTGGTTTTTGCAACAATATATACAATTCTGAGGGTGGAGCACATATCACAGGCTTTAAGACAGCCTTTACAGGTATTATAAACTCATATGCCAGAGAGCTTGGTATATTAAAGGACAAGGATGCGAATTTCAACGGAGCAGATGTCAGAAACGGCATGACTGCTGTAGTGTCAGTAAAGCATCCTGACCCTAGATTCGAGGGTCAGACAAAGACAAAGCTTGACAATCAGGATGCAAACCGTGCAACTGCCAAGGTGACAAATGATGAGGTACCGCTTTATTTTGACAAGAATCTTGAGGTTTTAAAGACGGTAATATCATGTGCTGAGAAGGCCGCAAAGATTAGAAAAGCGGAGGAGAAGGCAAAGACCAATCTGCTCACAAAGCAGAAGTTTTCCTTTGATTCAAACGGAAAGCTTGCAAACTGTGAGAGCAGGGATGCTTCTAAGTGCGAGATTTTCATAGTCGAGGGAGATTCGGCCGGAGGCTCGGCAAAGATGGCAAGAAACCGTATGTTTCAGGCAATCATGCCGATTCGAGGCAAGATTTTGAATGTTGAAAAGGCAAGTATTGATAAGGTACTTGCAAACGCTGAAATAAAGACAATGATAAATGCGTTTGGCTGCGGATTTTCGGAAGGGTATGGAAATGATTTTGATATAACAAAGCTTCGCTATGACAAAATCATCGTTATGGCTGATGCCGATGTTGACGGAGCTCATATCTCCACACTGCTTTTGACTCTGTTCTTCAGGTTTATGCCTGAGCTTATTTTAGAGGGACATGTATATGTTGCCATGCCTCCGCTTTACAAGGCTATTCCGTCAAAGGGCGAGGAAAAATATTTGTATGACGATGCGGAGCTTGACAAGTACAGAAAGACACATACAGGCAAGTTTACGTTGCAAAGATATAAGGGTCTTGGAGAGATGGATGCGGATCAGCTCTGGGATACCACACTAAATCCCGCAACAAGGATGTTAAAGCGTATTGAAATAGAGGATGGGCGCCTGGCAAATGATGTGACATCACTGCTTATGGGGAGTGATGTGCCACCGAGAAAAGAGTTCATATACGAGCATGCGCATGACGCGGAGCTGGATGTGTAAGCATGACGCTTCTGCTTTTGCTTCTCAGTGGTTCTGAATAGTGTAAGCAGTATTTATAATCGGAGAAAAACATGGATAGAAATATAGATAACAATGTAGACAACAATATAATTCAGACCGAATATTCGGAGCTGATGCAGAAATCATATATTGATTATGCGATGAGTGTCATTATAGCAAGAGCCCTGCCGGATGTGCGCGATGGGCTTAAGCCTGTACAAAGGCGTACACTTTATGATATGCATGAGCTGGGCATCAGGTACGACAAGCCATACCGAAAGAGTGCGCGTATAGTCGGTGATACAATGGGTAAATATCATCCACACGGCGATTCATCGATCTATGATGCGATGGTTGTTTTGGCACAGGACTTCAAAAAGGGCATGCCGCTTATCGATGGACACGGTAATTTTGGTTCAATCGAAGGAGACGGAGCCGCTGCCATGCGTTATACTGAGGCAAGACTTCAAAAAATCACACAGGAAGCATATCTTGCTGATCTAGACAAAAATGTGGTTGATTTCATTCCAAACTACGACGAGACAGAAAAAGAGCCAGAGGTGCTTCCGGTCAAGGTGCCGAACCTTTTGATAAATGGAGCTGAGGGTATAGCAGTCGGCATGGCTACAAGCATTCCGCCACACAATTTTGGCGAGGTGGTGGACGGTGTGATTGCTTATATGAAAAATCCTGATATCACCACAGCTGAGATGATGCAGTATATAAAGGGGCCTGATTTTCCGACAGGAGGCATTGTTGCAAATCAGGATGATCTTGCAGCAATATATGAGACCGGACAGGGAAAGATAAAAATCCGTGGAAGAATCGAAATAGAGAAGGGCAAGGCAGGAAAGGACAAGCTTGTCATTACGGAAATTCCATACACAATGATTGGTGCCAATATAGGAAAATTCTTAAATGATGTCTATTCACTTGTCGAGTCAAAAGCGACAACGGATATTGTGGATATAACCAACCAGTCATCGAAAGAGGGAATAAGAATTGTCTTAGAGCTTAAAAAAGGTGCTGATGTTGAGGCACTTAAGAACCTTTTGTATAAAAAGACAAAGCTGGAGGACACTTTCGGTGTAAATATGCTGGCTGTCGCAAATGGAAGACCTGAGACGCTTGGTCTTGTACCCATCATAAGGCATCATGTCAATTTCCAGTATGAGATTGCAAAAAGAAAGTATGAGACACTTCTTGCAAAGGAGCAGGAGAAAGAAGAAATACAGCAGGGACTCATAAAGGCCTGTAACGTGATAGATCTGATTATTGAAATATTAAGAGGAAGCCGTGACCAGAAAATGGCAAAGGCATGTCTCATAAACGGAGAGACAGAGGGGATTAAATTCAAGTCAAAGGCTTCAGAAGCCATGGCAGCCCAGCTTTGCTTTACTGAGCGTCAGGCAGCTGCTATCCTTGAAATGCGTCTGTACAAGCTGATTGGACTCGAAATTGAGGCTCTGATTAAGGAGCACGAGGAGACCAGGGCAAAGATTGCAGAGTACAGCGATATTTTAGAGCATCGCTCATCCATGGCAAAGGTCATTATGAAGGAGCTTAAAGCGTTCCGCAAGGAGTATGCAAGGGACAGACGCACGGAGCTTGACAATCTCGAGGAAGCTGTTGTGGTCAAAAAAGAGCTTGAGGTATCGGATGTAGTGCTGCTTATGGACCGCTTCGGCTATGTGAAGACAGTAGATACTTCAACCTATGATAGAAACAAAGAGACAGCCGACGCAGAGAACAAGCTGATATTGAAGGTCAAAAATATAGATAAGCTGTGCATTTTCACAAACAACGGAAACATGCATCTTGTCAAGGTGTTAGACCTGCCTTACGGCAAATTCCGTGACAAGGGCACACCTATTGACAATGTAAGCAACTATGACAGCAGTAAGGAGGATATAGTATTTATAGCACCTCTTATGGATGTTGAAAAGCACAAGCTTATATTTGGAACGAAGTCAGCCATGATAAAGCTAGTGGATGGTGCCGAGTTTGTGGTGACACGAAGGACCTCGCAGGCTACAAAGCTCATGGATGATGATGAGCTGTTATTTGTTGACATGCTTTCAGAGAATGCTACAATGGTAATGCGTTCAAAGAAGGAGATGTTCCTTCGAATCGACTGTGGCACTATTCCTGAAAAGAAAAAGGCAGCAGTAGGTGTCAGGGGAATGAGGCTTGACAGAGAGGATGAGCTTATTGACATTTATCTGCTTAATGACCAGGAGGAAAAAGAGGTCGAGGTAAAGGGTAAGCAGGTGGCGCTTCACAGGCTGCACATTGCAAACCGTGACACTAAGGGCGTGAAGAAATAATATATCACATGACAATATAACGTAAAGCATAAACTGTGTACGGTTTTGAGTATGTATGGCCTATAACAGTTAAAATATCTGACATGAAAGGAAGCGATGAGCTTGTTGGACAAATTAAGAGAGCTTGGCATTTCAGAAAATCTGATTAAGGAAATTGAAAAGTTTCGCTCGCAGTATCCGGTGGACAAGGAGTATGAGTCAAGAATCCCCGTGCCTACACAGTTTTATTACGGAAGCGATGTGTGGGAGCAGGCTATAACAGCTGTTTTGTGTGGAGAAAATCTGCTTTTAGTAGGAGAAAAGGCCACAGGAAAGAATCTTTTCGCAGAGAATCTGGCAGGTGTATTTAACAGACCACGCTGGGATGTGTCATTCCACGTAAATATGGATGCAGCATCACTTATCGGAACGGATACGTTTAGCGCCGGAGAGGTAACATTCAGGCCGGGACCTGTGTATACAGCCGCAAAAACAGGCGGCTTTGCGGTGCTTGATGAGATAAATATGGCAAAAAGTGAGGCTATGGCAGTGCTTCATGCCACACTTGATTTCAGACGTACAATAGATGTGCCGGGCTATGACAGACTGTCGCTTCATCCGGCAACAAGATTTATTGCCACGATGAATTACGGCTATGCAGGCACAAAGGAGCTGAATGAGGCCCTTGTATCACGTTTTGCGGTAATCCGGATGCCTATGATTTCAAAAGAGAGCCTTGTGAAGCTCATAAAGGAGCATTATCCTGCAATACGTGAAGCGGGAGCAAATGAGCTTGCGGAGGTATTTCTTGAACTGCATACCAAGTGCAAAAATGGCGAAATATCATCAAAGGCACTTGATTTGCGTGGTCTCATCGGTTCAATTGGTATGATGGAAAAGGGCTTAAATATATATACAGCTCTGGATATGGGTATAACAAACAAGAGCTTTGATGAGTATGAACAGACTCTTATCCGTGATACAATCCGTGCAAGAATCTCAAGGAAGATGAGCGGAGAGCAGCTGTTTTGTTGATATGAGCTTGTGACATATGAAGGAATGGAACATATGGAAGAACAGGATATAAAGGAAGCAAAAAGAGCAAGAAACTTCATATGGATGGCGGCCTGTGACTATGACATAGAGCCGCTTTTTCTGGCATTTGCACCTGATGGATCCGCTGATATTTATCTGAATCTGATTATTGGGCTTGAATACAAGTGGTATGAGCATGACAAGATAGATGACTTATTCAATCAGCTGACAGGAAAAAACGCTATGCTTTATGAGGGTCTTTTATGGATAGGTTTGGAAAATGCCCTGTATGAAAAGGAGAGACAAACGAGGCATGCCTTATATGATTTAAGGCTTGAGTACGCTAAAAAGAGCCTTGCAGGAGTCAATAAAAACAGGGAGTATTCGAGGATTGATATAATCAGAAATGCACATTGCAGAAGGATACTTGGAAAACCCTCAGGTCTTTGCAAAGAGGATGAAGAGATACTGCATGCTTTTTGTTTTACACCTGATATGACAACGGATGAGATTATAGAGAAAACGAGAGAAAATCTGTGGAAGTATTTCTCGTATAAGCCGATAAAGGTGGCAAAGCCACAGGGCATATATTTCTTGCAGAAGGTAGCAGGAGCATTTCACTCAATAGGAAAAGTCAGCACACAGTATGTCAGAGCGAATAGCTTTTATGATAAAAATATGGCCTCGGACACAGCAGCTTTGTCTATGGAGCATTCAAAGAGATATCTGCTGCAGTTTGCACTGCAGAAAGATCCAATAGAAGCGAAGCGGTATGTGACAGCCTGCTTTGGAAAAAGCATGTATTCTGACAGGCAGCAGACCGAGATGGAGAAAAAGCTTTGTGTAGGAAATCACAAAAACTGTCACTTGCTTTTTACCAGAGGTATTTCATCGGAGAAAAAGCAGACTATACCTGATGAGATTGACAACAAAAGAGAGCGCAGGGAAATTCTTGCATTTACAAAAGAGACAGCCATACAATACGACAAGAATAAAGAGCATTTTGAAAAAAACATGGCAGTGTATCAAAACAGTATAAGGAGACTTACAGAAAGCCTTAGAATGCACCTGGAGACAGCAGATGAGACATTTATGGATGCTTCAACACACGGCCGTATAAAGCCTGCGAGAGTATGGAAGGCCCTGTACTTGGACAATCCGCGTGTTTTTGAGCGAAAAGATGAGGTGGAGACGCCGGGCTTTTCTGTCGACATACTGATGGATGCGTCTTCTTCCAGAAAACAGATGCAGCAGAAAATAGCGGCACAGGCATATGTACTGTCAAAGAGCCTGACAAATTGTGGCATACCGGTGCAGATTTACTCATACTGCAGCATAAGAGGCTACACGGTGATGCATATTTTTAAGGAATATGATGATTATGGTGTGGAGGATGAGCTGTTTCATTTTGTTGCGGCAGGAAATAACAGGGATGGCCTTGCGCTGCGCGCGGCATCACATCTGATGGAGCTAAGTCCAAAGCCCAAGAAGTTACTTTTCATGTTTTCGGATGCAAGTCCCCAGGATGATCAGATAGCAGGGGAGGGAGCCTTTTATAAGGACAGGGAGTACACTGATGCTCTTGCTGTTAAGGACACCGTAAATGAGGTGCAGAGGCTTAAAAACCATGGAATAGACGTAATTGGCATCTTCATGGGAAGTGCGCATGACAGTGAGCTTGCAACAAAGATATTCGGCAGAAGTCTCGTGAAGATAAAGAGTATCAACGAGTTTGCCGATGCTGTCGGACGAGTGTTAAATGAGATACTGACCTAGCATTTTAATTAAAAGTACAATAAATTTAAAGCAATGGAGATAACAAATGAAAGCAATATTATTTGATTTGGACGGAACGCTGATTGACTCATCAGAGGGCATCACAAAGTCGGCACAATATGCACTTTCACACTTTGGCATAGATGAGCCGGACAGAAACAGCCTGTTTTTCTTTATAGGACCGCCACTCATAAACACATTTATGGAGCATTACGGATTTACTAAGGAGAGAGCACTTGAAGCGGTCAAAAAGTACAGAGAGCGCTATAACAAAATAGGTATATTTGAATGTTCGCTTTTTCCGGGAGCCAAGGAATGCATAGAGGCGCTTAAAGCAGCCGGATATAGGATAGGACTTGCATCATCGAAGCCGGAAAAATCGTGTGAGCGTATTTTGGATCATTTTGGAATACTGGATATGTTTGATGAGGTGGTCGGAGCTACGTTTGACGGCAGGATAGATACAAAGGAAGAGGTGCTTAACGAGGTGATGCGCCGGTGGTCAGACATTCCAAGGGATGAGATGTGTTTAATCGGAGATACTATGTTTGACATTGAAGGGGCAAACCGTGTCGATGTGCCAAGCATAGCGGTAAGCTTTGGCTTCGGCGATGTTAACGAGATGGTGAGTGCAGGAGCAAAAGCTGTGATAGATGATTTAAGGCAGCTTCCGGATGTGATTTCTAAGCTTTTTGATTAGCTTTTATGAAAATGCAATGCATTGAGACCTGAGGTTATAAACTGTAGATAGGAATGGGATTTCATGAATAAGAATTTAAAATTAAGAGCGATAGTGTGGGAAATAATTGTCCCGATTGTGCTTTACTACATTGTTTTTCTAAGTACGATGTACTTTATTTTTGCGTTTATCGGGCATACAACTTCGACATACATGATAGCGCAGATAATATCTGCTGCAATTACAATACCATTTATGTATTTTGCAAGCTATAAGCCGACACAGCAGATGTTTGTTAAAAAACCAAAGATAGACAGGGCACTTTTTATAAATGTGCTTTGGGTGATTGTGATTACACTTTTCATTTCATTTGCGCTCAATAATATAATCACCATGTCACCGCTTATCGGGCTCTCAGAAGGATATGCCAGGGCGAATGAGAGCTTTTATGCAAGCACTCTTGTAATTGAGCTGATTGGCTCGGCAATTCTTTCTCCGATTATGGAGGAGCTTGTTTTCAGAGGCATTGTATTTGGAAATATGCGCAAAATAATGAATGTGCCACAGGCGGTATTTTTGTCGGCGCTTTTGTTTGGACTCATTCATTTTAATATAGTGCAGTTTGTTTATGCTTTTTTACTTGGCCTTGTGCTTGCAGCTTTTATGTATAAGTCAGGGCATGTGTATGCGGCCATGATCGGGCATATCACCGCAAATGCGTTTGCAGTCATAAGGACAGAGACCGGTATTTTGAAGTGTACTGTTGATGGCAGTGTAATGGCATGGGTGGTATCTGTCATGTGCCTTGGTGTTGGTGCTGTGATATTTTATTATTATGCGAAGCACACAGAAGGAAATGTTTAGCATGGACCGAAAAGGAGTGCAGACAAAATACGAGTATCGTGCAGTTTTACGAATATGAGCAATGCGATTTAGGATAGTTACTGGATGTTTATAAAAATCAGCTATACAATAAAAAGTATAGCTGATTTTTTTATGATACCAGCCAAGAAAAGTTACTGTAAAGTATACACAATTCAGACACAATTTGCTGAAACAGTGTTTCATGCCTTGCTTTATTGAAAAAAGTTTTGGGACTTTAAAAAGTAAATTGTGCGTATACCCTTATAAAAAAGATAAAAATACAACTATAGTCAGAAAAATAACTTTATAATATTAAGTTATCAAATAATCAGACAATAGCGAGAAAAAAACTATTTACATTGAGCTTTCATCGTTGTAAAATCATAAACAGGAAATGATTCACTTCTTAATAAGTTATCCGTTAACAAATTTACACTAGGAAAGGAAGAACCTATGAGTAAACAATGGAATGAAAGCACAGCCACAGCTAAGGGATTATATGATCCACGCTATGAGCATGATAACTGTGGAATTGGTGCAGTAGTAAATATCAAAGGTATCAAAACACATGAGACAGTCGAGAATGCTTTAAAGATTGTTGAGAACTTAAAGCACAGAGCCGGAAAAGACGCTGACGGTAAGACGGGAGACGGTGTCGGCATCCTGCTTCAGATTTCTCATAAGTTTTTTAAGAAGGTTACAAAGCCACTTGGAATAGATCTTGGAGACGAAAGAGATTACGGTGTGGGAATGTTTTTCTTCCCTAATGATGAGTTTAAGACTATTCAGGCGAAGAAGATGCTTGAGGTTATCGTGGAGAAGGAAGGCCTTGAATTTCTCGGATGGAGAGAAGTGCCTACAGAGCCTGATAAGCTTTCTAAAAAAGCCAGAGACTGTATGCCATGCATTATGCAGTGCTTTGTAAAGAGACCTGAGGATGTTGAGAGAGGACTTGAGTTTGACAGAAAGCTGTATGTTGCAAGACGTGTTTTCGAGCAGTCAAACGACAATACATATGTGGTTTCCTTCTCGAGCAGAACAATCGTATATAAGGGAATGTTCCTTGTAGAGCAGCTCAGACAGTTCTTCATGGATTTACAGGATCCTGATTATGAGTCAGCAATCGCCACAGTACATTCAAGATTCTCTACAAATACAAACCCAAGCTGGGAGAGATCTCATCCAAACAGATTTATCGTGCACAATGGTGAGATTAACACTATTCTTGGAAACTCTGACAAGATGTCAGCCCGTGAGGAGAACATGGAGTCTCCAAAGCTTAAAAAAGAGTTCCAGAAGGTTTTGCCGGTTATCAATGCGGCAGGATCTGACTCAGCAATGCTTGATAATGCGCTTGAATTCTTGGTAATGAGTGGTATGGAGCTTCCACTTGCTGTTATGATAATGATTCCTGAGCCATGGGCAAACAATTCAATCATGACTCAGAAGAAGAAGGATTTCTACCAGTATTACGCTACAATGATGGAGCCATGGGATGGTCCGGCTTCAATCGTATTCTCAGATGGTGATTTAGTCGGAGCAGTGCTTGACAGAAACGGACTTCGTCCATCACGTTACTATGTGACAGATGATGATTATCTTATCCTTTCATCTGAGGTCGGAGTACTTGAGATTGACCCTACAAAGATAGTGAAAAAGGATCGTCTCCGTCCGGGAAAGATGCTCCTTGTGGATACTGTTGCAGGAAAAATCATAGATGATGATGAGCTCAAGGAGAGATATGCAGACAAGCAGCCTTATGGTGAGTGGATTGACAGATACATGGTAAATCTTAAGGATTTAAAGATTCCTAACCAGAGAGTACCTGAGTATACAAAGGAAGAGCGTCAGAGAATGCAGAGAGCCTTCGGTTACACATATGAGTCACTCAAGGATTCAATCCTTCCGATGGCTAAAAATGGTGTTGAGGGCACAGCAGCAATGGGTACTGATACACCGCTTGCAGCTTTATCAGGTAACAGGGAGCCGTTATTCAACTACTTTAAGCAGCGCTTCGCACAGGTAACAAACCCGCCTATCGATTCAATCCGTGAGGAGGTTGTCACATCAACCACACTCTATATCGGTGAGGCCGGAAACGTGCTTGAGGAGAAGCCGGAAAACTGCCGTGTACTTAAGATTAACAATCCAATCCTTACAAACACCGACCTTATGAAGATTAAGAATTTAAAGGCCGATGGCTTTAAGGTAGAGGTTTTACCTATTATATATTACAAGAACACAAGTCTTGAGAAAGCTGTAGACAGACTTTATATAGAGGCTGACCGTGCATACAGGGACGGAGCCAACATTATTATCCTTTCAGACAGGGGTGTTGATGAGAACCACGTTGCAATTCCTTCACTGCTTGCAGTTGCTGCATTGCAGCAGTATCTTGTAAAGACAAAAAAGAGAACATCGCTTTCGCTCATTCTTGAGTCAGGAGAGCCGAGAGAGGTTCATCATTTTGCTACACTGCTTGGCTTTGGTGCAAGTGCAATCAACCCTTATCTGGCACAGGATACAGTTAAGCAGCTTGTTGACGAGCATATGCTTGACAAAGATTATTATGCAGCAATCGATGATTACAACCATGCAATCATCACAGGTATCGTAAAAATTGCAGCAAAGATGGGTATTTCAACCATCCAGTCATATCAGGGCTCAAAGATTTTTGAGGCAATCGGTATTGACAAGAGTGTTATTGACAAGTATTTCACAAATACAGTAAGCCGTATCGGTGGAATTACATTACAGGATATCGAGAACGATGTGAATGAGCTTCACTCTGCGGCCTACGATCCGCTCGGACTTGAGACAGATGTTACACTTGACAGCAAGGGCAGACACAAGATGAGAAGCGGAGCTGATGACCATCTGTACAATCCGGCTACAATCCATCTTCTCCAGCAGTCGACACAGCGCGGTGACTACAATCTGTTCAAGCAGTACACAGCACTTGTGGACGAGGAAGAGAAAAATACAAACATCCGTGGACTCATGGATTTCAACTATCCTAAGAAGGGTGTCAAGCTCGAGGAGGTTGAGAGCGTTGACTCAATTGTGACACGTTTCAAGACAGGTGCTATGTCATACGGATCTATTTCCAAGGAAGCACATGAGACACTTGCAATTGCCATGAACCATCTGCACGGAAAATCAAATACCGGTGAAGGTGGAGAGGACAAGGATCGTCTCACAATCGGAAAAGACGGAAAGAACCGCTGTTCAGCAATCAAGCAGGTTGCTTCAGGGCGTTTTGGTGTCACAAGCAGATACTTAACAAGCGCACAGGAGATCCAGATTAAGATGGCACAGGGTGCTAAGCCGGGTGAGGGCGGACACTTACCTGGAAAGAAGGTTTATCCTTGGATTGCAAAGACAAGACTTTCAACACCGGGTGTTGCACTCATCTCTCCACCACCACACCACGATATTTATTCTATCGAGGATTTGGAACAGCTTATTTTCGACTTAAAGAATGCAAACAGAGATGCAAGAATCTCAGTCAAGCTCGTTTCTGAGGCCGGTGTAGGAACTGTTGCGGCAGGCGTTGCAAAGGCCGGAGCACAGGTAGTGCTTATCTCAGGCTACGACGGAGGAACAGGAGCCGCACCTAGCAGCTCAATCCACAATGCGGGACTTCCATGGGAGCTTGGACTTGCAGAGACACACCAGACTCTTCTTATGAATGGTCTTAGAAATAAAGTAAGAATTGAGACAGACGGTAAGCTGATGAGTGGCCGTGATGTGGCAATAGCAGCGTGTCTTGGAGCCGAGGAATTCGGTTTTGCGACAGCTCCGCTTGTAACAATGGGCTGCGTAATGATGAGAGTATGTAACTTAGATACATGTCCGGCAGGAATTGCTACACAAAACCCTGAGCTTCGTAAGCGCTTTGCAGGAAAGCCGGAGTACGTTGAGAACTTCATGCGTTTCATCGCTGAAGAGCTTCGTGAGTATATGGCAAAGCTTGGCGTAAAGACAGTGGATGAGCTCGTTGGACGTGGAGATCTCTTAAAGAAGCGTGATAATCTAAGCGAGAGACAGTCAAAGATTGACCTTGACTGCATACTTAATAATCCGTTTGACGGCAAAAAGCAGAGTGTTATCTTCGATCCTAAGCAGGTATATGACTTTGAGCTTTCAAAGACAAAGGATATGACTGAGATCATGACACAGCTTAAGAGCGCACTTGAGAGCGGACAAAAGCGCGCGATTGAGATTGAGGTAACAAATACAAACAGATCTCTCGGAACAATATTTGGTTCTGAGATTACAAAGAAATATGACGATACGCTGGATGAAGACACATTTGTTATCAAGTGTAACGGTGCAGGCGGACAGAGCTTTGGAGCATTTATCCCTAAGGGACTTACACTTGAGCTTGTCGGAGATTCAAATGATTACTTCGGAAAGGGTCTTTCAGGTGGAAAGCTCATCGTATATCCACCTGCAGGAGTAAAGTTTGAGAAGGATGATAATATCATCATCGGAAACGTAGCACTTTACGGAGCTACAAGCGGTAAGGCCTTCATAAACGGTGTTGCCGGTGAGCGTTTCTGCGTAAGAAATTCCGGTGCAACAGCAGTAGTTGAGGGTGTCGGCGATCATGGCTGTGAGTACATGACAGGTGGCCGCGTAGTTATCCTTGGAAAGACCGGAAAAAACTTTGCAGCAGGTATGAGCGGTGGAATAGCATATGTGCTTGATGAGGACAATGACCTTTACATGAGAACCAACAAGCAGATGGTATTTACTGAGGAGGTCTCAAACAAGTACGATGTATTAGAGCTTAAGGAAATGATAAAAGAGCATGTAACACTTACAAACTCAGAAAAGGGTAAGGAAATCCTTGATCATTTCAGTGAGTATCTTCCTAAGTTCAAGAAGGTTATTCCTTACGATTACAACCGTATGCAGATGGCTATTGTACAGATGGAAGAAAAGGGTCTTAACGCAGAGCAGGCACAGATTGAGGCATTTTATGCCAGCACAAGAGGCTAAGGAGGACGCAGATAATGGGAAAACCAACAGGATTTATGGAATATGACAGATGCGAAGCAGCGTCTGTAGAGCCAAAGGAGCGTATTAAGAACTTTAACGAGTTCCATGTGTTCCTTTCAAAAGAAAATCAACAGAAACAGGCTGCCCGTTGTATGGACTGCGGAGTTCCTTTCTGCCAGTCGGGAATGACAATAGCAGGCATGACATCAGGCTGTCCTCTGCACAACCTGGTTCCGGAGTGGAACGACCTTGTATACACCGGCAACTGGGAGCAGGCATATAATCGTCTGCACAAGACCAATAATTTCCCTGAGTTTACATCAAGAGTCTGCCCGGCACTGTGCGAGAAGGCATGTACATGCGGACACTGGGGCAGTCCGGTGTCAGTCAGGGACAATGAGCATGGTGTAATAGAGACTGCATATGCAAACGGATATGCAGCTCCAAAGCCACCAAAGGTCAGAACCAGCAAGAAGGTGGCAATCATTGGTTCGGGCCCTTCAGGACTTGCGGCAGCAGACCAGCTTAACCAGAGAGGCCATGAGGTTACAGTATATGAGAGAGAGGACCGCGTCGGTGGCCTGCTCATGTATGGTATTCCAAATATGAAGCTTGATAAGAGCATTATTGACAGAAAAGTTAATATAATGAAGGAAGAGGGTATTCATTTTGTCACAGGCTGTGATGTCGGAAAGGATATAAAGCCGGCAGAGCTTTACAAGAAGTATGACAGGGTAATCCTTTGCTGTGGTGCCAAAAATCCAAGAGACATAAAGGCAGACGGAAGAGATGCAAAGGGTATTTACTTTGCTGTTGATTACCTTACCCAGAATACAAAGAGCCTTTTAAATTCAAACCTGACAGATGGCAAGTTTGTATCTGCAAAGGGCAAAAATGTAGTCATTATCGGTGGCGGTGACACAGGAAACGACTGTGTCGGAACTGCAATCCGTCAGGGCGCCAAATCGGTCACACAGCTTGAGATGATGCCTTGTCCGCCTACAGAGCGTGCCGCAAACAATCCGTGGCCAGAGTGGCCAAAGGTCTTAAAGACAGACTACGGCCAGGAGGAAGCCATTGCGGTATTCGGACATGATCCACGTATTTACAAGACAACCGTAAAAGAGTTCCACAAGGACAAAAACGGCAACCTAAAGGAGCTTACAATTGTAAGTCTTGAGAGTAAAAAAGACGAGAAGACAGGCAGATTCATGATGGTTCCGGTAGAGGGATCAGAGAAAAAGCTTCCGGCAGAGCTTGTGCTTATAGCAGCAGGCTTCCTTGGAACAGAAAGCTATGTGGCAAAGGCATTTGGTGTAGAGCTCAATGCCAGAACAAACGTAAGTACACAGGAGGGACATTACGCTACAAACGTAAAAAACGTATACGTGGCAGGTGATAACCACCGTGGACAGTCCCTTGTAGTATGGGCTATCAGAGAGGGACGTGAGGCTGCAAGAGAGGTTGATGAGAGTCTCATGGGATATTCATATCTCTCAGTACAGTAACAAATTATTATAGCAATTCTCCTTAATAAATTTTATTTCATACATTTTATAGCAAAATCCCGGTGCATTGCACCGGGATTTTTGTTGTGGATAAACTGATTGAAATTTGACATATAAGATGTTAAGATAGCAGTGTTTGACATGATAATAATAATATTAGGAGCAGCAAATGAGTAAAACAGTATTTTTTGACATAGACGGAACAATATGGGACGATGACATGGTAATTCCTGAAAGCACCCTAGAGGCTGTGGCAGCCCTCAAGGCAAACGGACATCTGGCATTTATATGTACAGGACGTGCCAGAGCCAGTGTGAGGTCAGAGAAGCTATTAAATATGGGTTTTGATGGAATAATTGCGGCATGTGGCAACTATATTGAAATGGATGGCAAAGTAATATACGAAAATGACCTGAGCGCAGATATGGTACAAAAGGTCATAAGGGTGCTTTCTGAGTGTAAAATGCCTGTAGTGCTTGAGGGCTCCACAGACTATTGGATAGATGACGAGGGCTTTGAGGATGATCCGTATGTGGATTACCTTTTTGAGTCACTTGGTGAGCATGCACATATAATAAGAGGATATGACGGCGAGATAAGAATTAATAAATTCTCTGCTGACGTGATAGATGGTACTGATTATGAACGTGTGAAGGCCGAGTTTGCCGATGATTTTCTGATACTTGAGCATGTGGAAAATGTAGTGGAGTTCGTGCCGAAGGGAACCTCAAAGGCAACCGGCATCAAATGGCTGTGCAATCATCTGGATATCCCGCTTGATGAAACCTATGCGATAGGCGACAGTGTAAATGACCTTGAAATGCTTGAGAGTGTAGGACATGGAATCGCGATGGGCAACTCAATGCCACCGGTTAAAGAAATTGCGGAATATGTCACATCGGATATTTCAGATGATGGAGTGAAAAATGCGTTAAAGCATTACGGATTGATATAGAAAATGTAAAATAAATATTAAAATGAAATATCACTGTTGACATTGAAATGCAATAGTGATATTTTATTTACAGAAAGAAATTAGCACTCGAAAGAAATGAGTGCTAACAGAGATAAAAGGAGGCAATACAATGAAATTAGTTCCATTATCAGACAGAGTAGTATTAAAGCAGTTAGAAGCAGAGGAAACAACAAAATCGGGAATCATCCTTACAAGTTCAGCACAGGAGAAGCCACAGGAGGCTGAGGTTATCGCAGTAGGACCTGGCGGAATGGTTGACGGCAAGGAAGTTAAGATGCAGGTAACAGTCGGACAGAAGGTTATTTATTCTAAATACGCAGGCACAGAGGTTAAGCTTGACGGAGAAGAGTACATCATCGTTAGACAGAATGATATTCTTGCAGTAGTAGAGTAAGATTAATTTACGGATAGAAGCTAAAGATCCGGTACGTTTTACATATCCGGTCATAGCTGCTTACATTTTGGAATTAAATATCAAATATATAAATAAATAGAAAGGTCGTATAAATCATGGCAAAGGAAATTAAATATGGCTCAGAAGCCAGAGCAGCACTTGGAGCTGGAGTAGATAAATTAGCAAATACAGTCAGAGTAACACTTGGACCAAAAGGAAGAAACGTAGTACTTGACAAATCATACGGTGCACCACTCATCACAAACGATGGTGTTACAATCGCAAAAGAGGTTGAGCTTGAGGATGCTTTCGAGAACATGGGAGCACAGCTTGTCAAGGAAGTTGCCACAAAGACAAATGATGTAGCAGGAGACGGAACAACAACAGCTACAGTTCTTACACAGGCAATGGTTCAGGAAGGAATGAAGAACCTTGAGGCAGGAGCAAACCCAATCGTGCTTCGTCGTGGTATGAAGAAGGCTACAGACAAAGCTGTTGAGGCACTTAAGGATATGAGCCAGAAAGTAAAAGGCAAAGAGCAGATCGCTAAGGTTGCAGCTATCTCAGCAGGAGATGAGGAAGTTGGTAATCTCGTAGCAGACGCTATGGAAAAGGTTACAAACGATGGTGTTATCACAATTGAAGAGTCAAAGACAATGCAGACAGAGCTTGACCTTGTAGAAGGTATGCAGTTCGACAGAGGATACCTCTCAGCATATATGTGCACAGATATGGACAAGATGGAAGCAGTACTTGATGATCCGTATATCCTTATTACTGACAAGAAGATTTCTAACATCCAGGATATTCTTCCATTACTTGAGAAGATTGTTCAGGCCGGTGCAAGACTTCTTATCATCGCTGAGGATGTTGAGGGCGAGGCTCTTACAACACTTATCGTTAATAAGCTTCGTGGTACATTCAATGTAGTAGCTGTAAAGGCTCCTGGATATGGTGACAGAAGAAAAGCAATGCTTGAGGATATCGCAATCCTTACAGGTGGTCAGGTAATCAGCTCTGATCTTGGACTTGAGCTCAAGGATACAACAATCGATATGCTTGGCCGTGCTAAGTCAGTTAAGGTTCAGAAGGAGAACACAGTCATCGTTGATGGTGCCGGAGACAAGGATGCTATCGCAGGCAGAGTAAGCCAGATCCGTGGTCAGATTGATGAGACAACATCTGAGTTTGATAAAGAAAAATTACAGGAGCGTCTTGCCAAGATGGCAGGCGGTGTAGCAGTTATCCGTGTAGGTGCTGCAACAGAGACAGAGATGAAAGAGGCTAAGCTTCGTATGGAGGATGCCCTTAACGCTACAAGAGCAGCAGTTGAAGAGGGAATCATCGCAGGTGGTGGATCAGCATATATCCATGCATCAAAGAAGGTTGCAGAGCTTGTTGATACACTTGAGGGAGATGAGAAGACAGGTGCAAAGGTTATCCTTAAAGCACTCGAGGCTCCACTTTACTATATCGCTGCAAATGCAGGACTTGAAGGTGCAGTAATCATCAACAAGGTAAAGGAGTCAGCTCCGGGAACAGGCTTCAACGCAGCTACAGAAGAGTATGTAGATATGGTTGATAACGGAATCCTTGATCCTGTAAAGGTTACAAGAAGTGCATTACAGAATGCAACATCAGTAGCTTCAACACTCCTTACAACAGAGTCAGCAGTAGCTACAATCAAAGAGGACACTCCAGCAATGCCAGCCGGAGCCGGCGCCGGAATGGGCATGATGTAATCGTAGACAATGAGGAAAATAAAAAATCAGAGGCAAGCTCGCTTGCCTCTGATTTTTTATTTGACGAATGTCCGGATATGAGCAAGTAGCACCTACTGTGCGGACCACGAATATACGGAGGCTGGAGAATTCAGCCGTGTCTACGATGCAAGTAAAATAACGCCACTGTCCATCAAAAACTTCTTTTCAAACAATTACACCTATGGTATAATGAGCGGTGTTGGAAAAAATACGACAACGAATATTTATATCGGAGTGAGAATTAATGAGTAAGGTTATAGTAGTTACCGATTCAAACAGCGGTATCACACCTGACGAGGCAAAGAAGCTTGGAGTTGAGGTGATTCCAATGCCTTTTTACATCGATGAGCAGATGTATTATGAGAATATCGATCTGACGCAGGAGCAGTTCTATGAGAAGCTTACGGCAGGCGGCGATATCAAGACATCTATGCCTTTGGTTGGTGATGTAACAGATAAATGGGATGAGTTTTTAAAGGAAAATGATGAGATTGTATACATTCCAATGTCATCAGGTCTTTCAAGCTCATGTGAGACAGCATATATGCTCTCGCAGGATTATGACGGCAAAGTGCAGGTAGTCAATAATCAGAGAATATCAGTTACAATGCGCCAGTCGGTTATAGATGCGAAGAACCTGGCAGAAGCAGGAAAAAATGCAGCTGAGATAAAGCAGATATTAGAGGATGCAAAGTTTGAGTCTTCCATATATATCATGGTAGATACTCTTAACTACCTCAAAAAGGGTGGTAGAATCACGCCTGCAGCGGCAGCTCTTGGCACACTTTTAAAGCTTAAACCGGTGCTTCAGATTCAGGGTGAGAAGCTTGATGCATTTGCAAAGGCACGTACCGTAAAGCAGGCAAAGAGCATCATGATAGATGCCATGAAGTCGGATTTTGAGAAGCGCTTCAATAATCCGGATGGCAGCCAGATAAATCTTGAAATGGCATACACGCATGATATTGCAGCAGCGGAGGCATTTAAGGAAGAGGTTCAGGCAGCATTTCCAAATAACGAGATAGTCATGAATCCGCTTTCACTTTCGGTCTCATGCCATATAGGACCCGGAGCGCTTGCAATAGCCTGCTCTAAGAAGATAGAGTATTGTAATAAATAATTATTAATAGTTACAAAGCATAATAAATATACCACTAAAATCAAGCAGTAACATGGCACAATGTGTCGTGTCAGAAAATACAAGGGAGGCATGTAAAATGTCAAAGGTAGATGTAGTAATAGGATGTTTCTATGGTGATGAAGGAAAAGGTAAGGTAATTGATTACCTTGCAGCAGACGCTGATGTAGCAGTAAGATGCACAGGCGGAGACAATGCCGGTCACACAATCAAAGCAAACGGTGTTAAATATGCAATGCACCTTATTCCGTCAGGTCTCTTATCAGGACATACAATCGGAGTGATCGGAAACGGAGTAGTTTTAAATCCGCAGGTTCTTTTAGAGGAAATCAACAACTTAAAGGAGCACGGATATGATGTAGATAAATACTTAAAAATCAGTGACAAAACGCATGTCATTTTCCCATATCACAGTAAGCTTGATGTAGCGCTTGAGAAGGTGAGAAAGGCAAAGAAAATCGGTACTACAGGAAAGGGTATCGGACCTTCATACTGCGATAAGTATGAGAGAAGCGGAATCAGAATGGAGGATTTATACGCACCTGATTTCAAGGAGCGCCTTAAGGAGCAGACAGAGCTCAAGCTTGCACTTCTTAAGGTATATGATCCTGAGACTGATTATACAAAGGAGCTTGATTTCGACAAGATGTTTGCAGAGTACAGTGACTATGCAGCACAGCTTGAGCCATATGTATGTGATACAATCACACTCTTACACAAGGCACTTGAGGATGACAAAAAGGTGGTTGTTGAGGGAGCACAGGCTACACTCCTTGACATCGACTTTGGTTCATATCCATATGTTACATCATCAAATCCTACAATTGGTGGCATCCTTACAGGAACAGGTCTTTCTGCTTCAGATATCGGAAATGTATACGGTGTCATCAAGGCATACTCAAGCCGTGTAGGTGAGGGACCATATGTGACAGAGCTTCTTGACGCAACCGGAGACAGAATCCGTGAGCTTGGACATGAGTACGGCACCACAACAGGCCGACCGAGAAGATGCGGATGGTTAGACCTTGTCACATTAAAATATGCCAAGCGTCTTAACGGACTTACAGCACTTTCTGTAAACCATCTCGACACAATCGGCAAGTTTGATACAATAAAAGTCTGCACCGGCTACGATGTAAACGGTGAGGTAACAGAGGACTTTACCACAAATCTCAAGGTTTTAAACAACGCAAAGCCTGTATATGAGGAGCTTGAAGGAGGCTGGGGCGATGAAATCGCAAGCTGTAAGACTTTCGAGGAGCTTCCTGAGAATGCACAGAAATACATCAGCTTCATAGAGAAATACATTGGAGTACCTGTTAAGTTCATCGGAACAGGTGCTGAAAGAGAAGCTATGATTGTGCGCGCAGACAATTAGTACAGCTAAAATATCATAATATTAAAATTATAAATAATGTACAAAAGAGTGTTCAGAATTCACAAATTGAACACTCTTTTTTTATACTCTAATATCATAACAATTTAGCAGGAGGAGCATTACTGTGATAGAAATTAGTAATCTCGTAAAGAAATATGGCGACCATATGGCCGTAGATCATCTTTCGCTGACTGTTGAGCCGGGAAAGATATACGGACTTTTGGGACCAAACGGCGCCGGAAAGTCAACCACCATGAATATTGTTACCGGATATATCGGTGCTGATGGTGGAACAGTAAAGATAAACGGCTATGATATATTTGCACAGCCTGAGGAGGCAAAAAAATGTATCGGATACCTGCCGGAGATACCACCGCTTTATGTGGATATGACGGTATATGAGTATCTCAAATTTGTGGCAGAGCTCAAAAAGCTCGACAGGAAAAAGAGAAAAGAAATGATAGCAGATGCCATGGACATGACCGGCATCACGGAGGTGAAAAACCGTCTCATAAAGAACCTTTCCAAGGGCTACAGACAAAGAGTGGGCTTCGCCCAGGCACTTCTGGGCTATCCGGAAATCATTATACTGGATGAGCCTACAGTTGGACTTGATCCAAAGCAGATAATAGAGATTCGTGAGCTTATTAAAAAGCTTGGAGAAAATCATACGGTGATACTTAGCTCGCATATTTTAAGTGAGATAAGTGCGGTGTGTGATCATGTGTTTATCATATCAAAAGGTAAGCTTGTAGCAAGTGATGCCACAGAAAACCTGATTAATCTCATGTCAAAGAACCAGGAAATTAACCTTGTCCTCAAATCAGACGAGATTGGTGCAAGAGGAATGCTTGAGAAGATAGTAAATGTTGATAAGGTCACATTTGAAAAGTCTGAGGAAGAGAAAACAGTGAAGGCTAAGGTTATAGCAAAAGCAAACTGCGATATACGTGAGGAAATATTTGAGCTTGCAAGTGCAATGCATATGCCAATCCTTGAGATGCATACTGTTGTGAAGTCACTCGAGGACGTATTCCTTGAGCTTACAGGGGAAGGAGATGAGAAATAATGCTTGCAATATTTAAAAGAGAATTCAAATCATATTTCCAAAACGTTATAGGATGGCTGTTTGTTGCAGCACTTCTTGCAGTTTATGGCCTATATTTTTATGTATACAATCTGAAAAACGGTTATCCGTATATCTCATATGATTTAAATGGAATAGGTTTTATTATGATGATTGCAGTGCCAATTCTCACGATGAGATCGCTTTCTGATGAGAAAAAGACAAAGACAGATCAGCTTATGCTGACATCGCCTGTATCTGTCGGAAAGATTGTAGCAGGAAAATATTTTGCAATGGCAGCAGTATACACCATAGACATAGCACTTTTTGCACTTTCACCGCTCGTGTTGTCAATTTACGGCAAGGTGGCGCTAAGTGAAGCGTATGTGGCTTTGTTTGGCTACTGGCTTTACGGTTTATCATGCATCGCCGTGGGACTTTTTATATCGTCCATATCTGAGAGTGTGATAATATCTGCAATACTTACATTTGCGGCATTATTCCTCTCATACATGATGCAGTCCATCACAGGACTCATCTCGTCAAGTGGGAATCTGCTCACAAAGGTGCTTAATTGCTTTGATTTGTACACACCATTTGAAAATTTTGTGAGCGGCTGCTTTAGTGTCACATCGGCAGCTTATTATGTGACGGTTATTTTGCTTTTATGCTTTCTTACGACGCAGTCTATCCAGAAGAGAAGATGGGCATTTTCAAAGAAGATGATAGGCACAGGGGCGTTTTCAGCAGGAATGATTGTCGTAATGTGTGCAATCTGTGTGGTTGTAAATCTTGTACTGACAGCGCTTCCTGCCAAGTACACATCAATTGACTGTTCGGCTACAAAGCTGTACTCGCTCACAGGCGATACAAAGGACAGGGTAAGTAAGCTCGATGAGGATATCACAATCTATGTTTTGAATTCCAAGAAATCAAAGGATGCAAAGATAGATGAGACAATCAACAGATACAAGGATCTTTCGAGTCATATAAAGGTAAAATATGTAGACCCGGCGACAAGCCCGAAGTTTTATCAGGATTACACAGACACGACACCTACCACAAACAGCCTTATCATCGAGAGCAAAAACCGTTCAAAGGTGATTGATTACAATGATATATATGAATATGACAGCTCATCATATTATTACGGATACCAGTCGCAGTCTAGCATCACAGGCTATGATGCCGAGGGACAGATTACAAGTGCTATAGAGTATGTCACAATGGATGCAGATGAGCTCCCGGTAATTTATCAGATAACCGGACACAATGAAACGGAAATAGGAAGCAATTTCCAGAGTGTTGTAAGCAAGGCAAATGCAAATCTTAAGAGTTTAGAGCTCTTTAACGAGGAAAAGGTGCCGGAGGATGCAACAGCCATTATCATTAATTCTCCGACTGTTGATTTCAACGAGGAAGACGCTCAGAAGGTGATTGATTATTTAAATGGCGGTGGAAAGGCAATGATTATCGGCTGCTACGCATATAATGATGAGCTTACAAACTTTAACAAGATACTTGCGGCTTACAATGTCAGCTTCAAGACCGGTGTGGTAGCTGAAAATGACAGCTCAAAATATTATCAGAATCCTCTCTACCTGCTTCCAACGGTTGAGACGACAGATTACACCTCAGATGCAACAGACGGATATGTATTCCTGGCAGGAAGCTGTGCAATCAGTTATCCTGAGGATACAGATGATGTGACATATACAAAGCTGCTTTCTACATCAGACAGCGCAGTTTTAAAGAAGGACTGGAAGAATATCACCACATCGAAGGCAGAGGACGCAGATGAGAACGGACCGTTTACTACAGGTCTTGCTGTAAATGATTCAAGCACCGGCGCATCGATTGTTGTGTTTGGTACGCCTTATGTGGTTGATGATTCATATGACAATGCTGTTTCCGGCAACAATGCAGACATGTTCAAGGATGTTATCACATCAATGACCGGAAATGTTGAGCTTGCATCAAGTGTGATACCGGTGAAGGATTACACCTTAAGCAATATCACTATAAATACGCTACAGGCGGTTATTACGGGACTTATCATAATGATAGCTGTACCAATACTGCTTATTATCATAGGAATCGTTGTATGGACAATGAGGAGAAAGAAGTAGATTACAGGTAAACGCGTATAAGAAATAGGAGAAAAAATGAATGAATAAGCAGAAACGCACCTTTGTGATACTTGCGATAGTTCTGGCAGCCTGTCTGGCAGGCTACCTGGGGCTTCTAAATTACAATAAATATAAAAGTGACGATGATTCGGAGAGCGAAAGCGACAGTGTTGAGGCACTTTCGCTCGACTCATCGGATGTTAAATCACTTTCATTTCTGATTGATGGTCAGGAGTATACCTTCAGCCGTATAAAGTCAGATGGCACATCCGATGAGACCGAGTCAACGGAGTCTGAGAAAACAGACACAGAATCAGAGTCTTCTGATTCTGATGATGACGAGCAGTGGGTCTGCGATAATGATACCTCTCTTAAAATCAATACAAGCAAGGTCACATCATTGCTTGGAAACGCCACAAGCATCACTGCTTCAAAGAAATTTGATTCAGATGCGGATACATCTGATTTTGGGCTGGATGAACCACAGAATGTCGTAAAGCTAAGCACCGATGACAAGACATATACCATTACAATCGGCGAGAAAAACGCTATGCTTGGTGAGTACTATATCAAGGTAAATGATGATGTATATCTTTCAAGTACCACAATCCTTGGAACAATTCCGGATTCTATAGATGATATGATTGCAACGGAAGACAGTGAGAGTACTGAGACTGAAAGTGAGTAGTAATGGATTAATAGTTTAAAAATGAGAACTTTAAGAAATAGTTCATCTTTTTTTTATGAAATAGGTATTGAAATCGTGCTGATGTTGTACCATTATAATGATTAAAGGGTCAAAATGTATCATTATTATGATGTAGAATAATGATGTAAAAAGGTGAATAGCATG
>OHZC01000219.1_pt1 | contig 23985 bp, 12 predicted proteins | sample 1580361 | NCBI WGS metagenome assembly OHZC01 (sample SAMEA3882532, study PRJEB24775) | human gut metagenome | biome: human-associated habitat; feature: intestine environment; material: feces | place: Netherlands | collected 2009/2010
ACGCCGGAATCGCGCAGGTTCAGCGCATGGGCGTGGCCCTGGGAACCGTAACCGATGATGGCAACCTTCTTGCCTTCGAGGACCGAGAGATCACCGTCGTTCTCATACCAGATTTGTGCAGCCATTGTACTTGGCACTCCTTTTGTGTAGTGGGGTGAACGCTTGAAAAGCGTTCGGGTTTCTACCATTCGCAGATGAAATTCGTGGTTTCGTGCATGGATTTTGTCCTGCAAACTGGGGTCCATCCTACCGGAGCGGCCGTTTTGGTACGTATCCAGTCCACAAAGTGAGCCGCGAAATCGTAAAAAATTCGTCGCGGCGCAATCGTGATACCTTTCCTGCGAAACCCCTACGGAAGCGACGTTTCGGGCCGTTGGAATGTTGTTTCCGTTGGGAATTGCGATTAAGCCCCTACCGAAGTGACGTTTCAATCGCTGAAAATGACGTTTGTGTGGGCAAGCATGTGCTTATTTAGGTGACGCTTCATGCATTTTGGTAGGAAAGTGGCTTAGGATAGGCACGTAGGATTGTTTGATGAGGAAGCTGAAGCAATGGTCACTGCGACGGGGATTGCGCCTGGTTCCGAAATGACGGCGCAGATGGAGCAGGTGGAGGAGCGTAATGTCTCGGGCGTGCTGCATGTCGCCGCGATTTTCGCCTCGCACATGGTATTGCAACGCAACAAGCCCATTGCGGTGTTCGGCGCATTGGCTGCCGATTGCGCCGGTATGGAGGTTGTGGCGGAAATACACGACTTTGACGGCTCCCTGATCGCGCAGGAACATGCTTATTCTTCGCAGAACGTGGTCAACGGCTTTTCGCAGTGGCGCGTGATGCTGCCCGCGCAACCGGAAGGCGGTCCGTACACGCTTCGTATCGTCGCGGGCAATGATGCCATCGAATTCGACGACGTGCTCATCGGCGAAGTGTGGCTCGCCGGCGGCCAAAGCAATATGGAACTTGAGTTGCGTAACAGCGAGCATGCCGACGAAGCACTTGAGGATTGCGCCGATCCGCTGCTGCGTTTCTACAATGTGCCGAAAACCGGTGTCATCAATCGCAATGCGGAAAATACGTCGAGTTGGCAGGAATCATCGCCGGAAAACAGTGGTGTGATGAGTGCCGTCGCCTACTATTTCGTACGCAAGCTGCGCTCCGAACTCGACCCCGATCTGCCGGTCGGCATTGTCGACTGCTATATCGGCGGCACGTCGATCAGCTGCTGGATGAGCGAGGACGCACTCAATTCCAGCGATGCCGGCCGCGACTATCTGACGCGCTACCAGCGTGCGATCGCCGGCAAGACGCAACAGCAGTTCGAACTGGAAACCAGCGAATGGGAATCGCAGATGGACGCATGGAACGCGGCTGTGGAAACGGTGCGTCAGACCAATCCGAACGCAACGAGCAGCGAGTTGAGCGAACAGTGCGGCACCTGCCCGTGGCCGCCGCCGCTCACCCCTACATCGCAATGGCGTCCGTGTGGCCCCTTCCACGCCATGCTGGAACGTATCATGCCCTACTCGCTGGCCGGTTTTCTGTGGTATCAGGGCGAGGAAGACGAGCAATACTGCGGTTTCTACCGCGAGCTGCTCGGCATGATGATCGGCGAATGGCGTGCGCTGTGGAGCGAGAATCTACCGTTCCTCATCGTGCAGTTGCCGCAATGGATCGACGGCAAGACGGCTGCGGACGGCAACGATCCGATGCGCTGGCCGGTGCTGCGTGAGGCGCAATGGGACGCCGCGCAGTCCATAGACAACGTGTACGCCATCTGCACGATCGACTGCGGCGAATACGACAACATCCACCCGCTGGACAAGCGCACGCCCGGCGAACGCCTTGCCAATTGCGCGCTGCGGCAAATCTACGGCATGGATCGCGTTCCGGTGCACGGCCCGACGGTGCTGGGCTTCCGATGCGACCCGAACGGCCGCGTACGCCTGTTCTTCCGCTATGCGCACGGTTTGCATTTCGAAGGCACCACGCCCGGCGGCGGCGACGATGATTTCGATGGCCGGCTGCCGACTTTGGTGCGCGTGCCGGAACGTTCCGGCTTCGAACTGGCCGGTTCCGACGGTATGTTCCACCCGGCGACCGCCGCGATTTTCGTGGATTGCGACATCGATGATCTCGTCAATTCCAGAGTGAACGTGGTCGATTACAACGCCACGGAATTCGGCATTCCGATTAACAGCCGCAGCATCGGCACGATCACGCTGGCGACTCCTGATGTGCCCGAGCCGGTGGCGATGCGTTACGCGTGGCGTAGCTGGGGTCCGGCTCCGCTGTTCAACGACGATGGTCTGCCCGCGCAGCCGTTCCGTTTGGATTTGACCGACCATACCGCCCCCGTCGAGCCCGTCACCCCCGACGACACCGCTGACTGAGGCCGTCGGTCTGGTCGCGCCGGTCTAATCGCCCCGTCTAATCGCAAAAACGGCATTCCCATCCGGCTTTTGTTACCGTAACCAGCCGATTCGGGTAACAAAAGCCGGAAGAGGGGGCCGTTTTGTGTTTCTTGCGATTACTCAGCGGTTGCAGCAGCCGCGTCGACAATCACCGCCGCGTCCTCGCCACGCTCGCTGCCGGACTTGCCAAGCGCAAGCTGGGCGGCGGCGAACAGCACCGCCAGCCAGATGACGCCGGCGATCACGGCGATGCGGTAGCTTGCGGAGAAGCACATGAGCACCACGACCAGCAGCATGAACGCGATCACCACGTACGGCGTCACATTGGCGAACGGCAGCTTGAACGCGATCTTGTCGAGCGCTTCCTTGCCCTTCAGCCCCTTAAGTTCGACCGGGCCATCGCCAGCCGCAACCATGCGACGGAACTTAATCTCCGTAATCATAATCATGATCCAGTTGATCGCAGCCGCGATCGTGGCGATCGACATCAGATAATTGAACGCGAATTCCGGCCATACGAACACGACGACAACGGCAATCGCAATAATTATCGCGGAAGTGATAACACCCCCAACCGGCACGCCTTTCTTGCTGAGCTTACCCAGGTAAGCCGGCGCGTTGCCCTGCTTTGCCAGCGAATACAGCATGCGGGAGTTGGCGTACAGGCCGGAATTGTAGACGCTCATCACGGCGGTCAGGCACACGAAATTGAGGATGCCGGCGGCCGCGTGCACGCCGACGGAATCGAAGATCTGCACGAACGGGCTGGAATCGCCGTCGATCTTGCTCCACGGAATCACCGCCATGATCACGCCGAGCGCGCAGATGTAGAAGACGAGAATACGCCAGATGATGCCGTTCGTGGCCTTCGGAATGGTGGTGCGCGGATTCTCGGTTTCGCCGGCGGTGATGCCGATGAGTTCGGTGCCGCCGAAGCTGAACATCACCACGACGAGCGCCATCAAGAGGCCCGTCCACGTGCCGTCGGCGTTGCGGGTCATCAGGCCGTGCGGCAGGAATCCGCCGTCCACGGTGAACCAGTTGGCGAAGCTCGCGCGAATGCCCGACGCGGTCGGCACGTTGGCGATCACGACATACAGGCCGCCGAGAATCATGGCCAGCACGGCCACGATCTTGATGATGGCGAACCAGAATTCGAATTCGCCGAACTTGTTCACGCCCATGAGATTCAGCGCCGCGATGGCCACGAGGAACACCGCCGCCGACACCCACTTCGGAATGTTCGGGAACCAGTAGTTCACGAACGAGCCGACCACGGCAAGCTCCACCATGGCCACCAGCACGTAGTTGAACCAGTAGTTCCAGCCGGAAATGAAGCCCGCTCGCCGTGACCAGTAGCGCGTCGCGTAGTAGCTGAACGCGCCAGCCTTCGGATCCTCGACCGCCATCTCGCTCAGAGCGCGCACGATCATGAAGATCGCGAGACCGCCGACGAGGTAGGCGAGCAGAATGGACGGGCCGGCCAGCTGAATGGATTCGCTGGAGCCGTAGAACAGGCCGGTGCCGATGGCGCCACCCAGCGCGATGAGCTGGATATGGCGGTTTTTCAACGATTTACGGAGCGTCGGCGGAACCGGCACGTCGTCGGTTCCACGCGGCTTCTTTGCGGCGGTGACGTCGCTCATGGAGATTTCCTCTTCTCTGTTTCCTTGCGATTGCGCGTTGTGCGTTGCGCTCGCTGCTTGCGTTGCGTGCTGTTGCACGCTTGCATGTGCTTGTTTTGCTTGCTTTTTTGCGATTCGCCCTTTGTGAGGGAACGTTCCCGATTGTAGCGGGAAGCGGCGGGCAAAGTGTTGGTTTGTTCGTTCCGGAATGTCTGGTTTGCTTAACGGGTTGTTTGGTTTAGAAGTTCGATTCGCGCGATTGCTGTGCGATTCGAACGCGCGATTTGGACACGTGTTGCGGATGTGCGGTTTGGCGCGTCTTTCCAAGCTTCATGGTGTTCAATGGAATGAGGGGCTACGAACGGAGGTCGACATGGCATTCGTCAAGGACATGCTGCGAATGTGGGCGCATTCGTGGAAAAGATTCATTTCCATCGCCATGATCACGTTGCTCGGTGTGGCCGTGCTCACCGGCATTTACGCGGGCTGCCGTGACGCGTTCCGCAGCACCGACCGCTTTTTCGACGCGCAGGGCCTGCACGACGTCCAGGTGCTGTCCACTGCGGGCCTGTCGAACGGCGATATCGCCGCGTTGCGCAAGGTGAACGGTGTTGCGAAAGTGCAGGCGGAACGGTCGCAGGAAGTGACGTTCGATTTGGACGGCCGCAAGTCGGCGACCATGCAGGAAATCGGCACGAACGGCATTGACCAGCCATACTTGCAGGAAGGGCGCATGCCGAAGAAAGCCGGCGAAATCGCGGTAACCAGGAAATTTATTCGCGATTCGGGCAAGCGTATCGGCAGCCGCCTCACCGTAGCCCCCGAATCGGCTTCCTCCGATACTTCCGATACTTCCGATACGAACGGTGCGGACGGCACGAATGAAACGAACGGCACGGACGAGGCGCCGAGCTTCCCGACCAAGCTCACCATCGTGGGCGTGGTGCTCGATCCGCAGAACCTGAGCAACCCGGACGGCTACTCCGCCATGACCTCGTTCCGTTCCACCGCCACCACCGACTACACGTTCTTCGCGCCGTCCGATGGCGTGACCGGCACCCTCTGCACGTCCGCCACGCTGCTCGTCAAGGGCGCGGCCGCCGAAAGCACGTTCGACGAATCGTACGAAAACACCGTCAAGCAGGTGACCGACCGCATCGACGGCACCGTGAAAACCGACCGCCAGAAGGCCCGCCGGCAGGAACTGCTCGACGCGGGCAACAGGAAGATCGCCGACGCGCGTGCGGAGGCCGACAAGAAGTTCGCGGACGCGCAGTCGCAGATCGACGCGAATCGGCAGCAATTCAACCAGCAGGTCGACCAGATTGTCAGCATGCAGGCGGGCGCGGCAGCTGCGGGAGCTGCGGCAAACGGCGCGAACGCAGGTGCGGCGGCGGCCGCAGGTGCAACTACCCCCCAACTTGACGAAACCACGCGTGAAACCATCATCGCCGCTAGTCCCGAACTGACGCAAGCCAAGCAGCAGCTCGACCAGGCGCAATCGCAATTGAACGAGCAGAAGGCAAGTACCGAACAAACGCTGAAAACCAAGGAAAACGAGCTGAAAACCAGCATTCCGCAAGTACGCTGGTATGTGCAGGACCGGCAGTCGCTCGGCGGGTTCAGCGCGCTCAAATCCGACCTCGACTCCATCCAGTCGCTCGGCAACGCGTTCCCGATTGTGTTCCTGCTGGTGGCCGTGATGATGAGCCTGACCGCCATGGCGCGCATGGTCGAAGAGGACCGCTCGCTCATCGGCACGTACGTGGGGCTCGGCTACGGGCGGCTGGCGGTCGCGTCGCGCTACCTGCTGTTCGCGCTGCTCGCCTGCCTCATCGGCGGCGGCCTCGGCCTGATCGCCGGCTTCCTTGGCATTCCTGCGTTCCTGCTGGTCGTATTGCAAGGCATGTATGTGATGCCCGGCCTGCGACTGGAATACGACTGGCTGTACGGCTCGCTCGGCATCGCGCTGTTCGTGGTCGGCGTGCTCGCCGCCACCATCTACGCGTGTGTGCAGGAAATGCGGCAGACGCCCGCCTCGCTGCTGCGTCCGAAAGCGCCGCGCGCCGGCTCGCGCATTCTGCTGGAACGGATTCGGCCGGTCTGGAATCGCATCGGCTTCCTCGGCAAAGTGACCGCGCGCAACATCTTCCGCTTCAAGTCGCGCCTCATCATGACGGTCGGCGGTGTGGCCGGCTGCACCGCGCTGATCGTCTGCGGCCTGGCCATCAACGACACCGTCGCAGACCTCGGCATCAAGCAATACCGCGACATCTACCAGTACGACCTGATGGTGGTTTCCGACGATTCGGACGCGTCGGCGATGCGCACGAAGGTCGCGTCAGACGGGCGCGTCACGTCGTCGCTTGACGTGCGCATAGAATCGGGCGATCTGGCGATTTCGGGCGGTGGCGACGGTGACAGCGGCAAGGCCGGCAGCAGCGGCAGCGAAAGCATCCAGCTGGTCGCGGTGCCGGAAAAGCATCTGTCCGATTTGGGCGAAATGGTCACGTTGCAGCCGGTCTCGTCCGGCATGCTGGGCACGTCCGGCGTCGGCAAAACCGGTTCGCTGAAACTCGATGACGATGGCGTGATCGTCGCGCAGTCGGCGGCAAGCGCGCTGGGCGTCAAGGCCGGTTCCAAGGTGCGACTGACCAACGGCGACGGTGTGCGGGCCACGGCGAAGGTGAGCGCGGTGAATCGCAACCTCATCGGCTCGGATGTGTATGTAAGCGAAACCTACTACGCCAAGCTTTTCGACTCGAAAGACGCGAAGAACACCAAGAATTCCAAGAGTTCCGAGGATTCCGAGGCTCTGACGTGGAACGCCATGCTCGCCAAGCTTTCCGGCTCCGACACTTCGCAAACCGACTATGCGGAATCGCTCGAAGAGGACAGTTCGGTGATGAAGGCCGTAAGCTGCGCGCACATGGCCGACAGCTTCAAATTCGACCTCATGGGCGCGGTGGTGGCGCTGATCGTGGCGCTCGCTGGCGGTCTGGCGCTTGTGGTGCTGTTCACGCTCGCCAATACGAACGTGTCGGAACGCGTGCGCGAGATGGCCACGCTCAAGGTGCTTGGCTTCTTCGACCGCGAAGTGCACCATTACGTGAACCGTGAGATGATGATCCTCACCGTCATGGGTGTGATACTGGGCCTGCCGCTCGGCCGGCTCGTCGGCGGCATGCTGACGATGGCGCTCAACATGCCCTCGTTGTATTTCGAGGTGGAGGTCAAGCCGCTGAGCTACGTGATCGCGGCCGTGGCGACCATGGCCTTCGCGCTGCTCGTGCAGCTGTTCGTCAACCCCGTCCTCGACCGCATCGACCCCATCAGCTCCCTCAAGTCCGTGGAGTAGCGCCCCTTCGAAGCCCTCTCAGTTCTTCGGGTAGCGGTAGTTGTGGGGGAGTTGGGTGGTGAGCTGCGGGTCCAGGCCGAGTTCCTTGAGTTGGCGGTCGATTTCGAGACGCGCACGTTCCACAAGTTCGGCGCGACGGCTGTCCAAACCGTTCAGCCCCTCCTGCTTTTCCAGCGATTCCAACGTCTCCGCCATACGCTTGAGCCGGTCCTGATGGTGCAGCAGCGCACGTACCTGCACATGCTCGCGCACAATCGCACGCCATTCGGACGGCGTATGCGCGATCTCCCGAACCGCGGTGACGGGGTGGATGTCGGCCACCTGATACGTGATCGAGCCGAGCAGCGGCATCAGGAACACCGTAATCGCGCCGGCTGCGACCAGTGTCGACGCGGTGTCGCTTTGCATGGTGCCGACCTTCACCGCCAGCGACGTGACGGCGACGATGATCGGCAGCGCGGTCGTGCAATACAGGGCTACGGTGACGCGGTGATGCGATGACAGCGGATTCTTGCGTTTGTCGAGCGATAGCGCAACATATACGGGCACCGCGCGAATCAGCATGAGCATGACGATGAACGCGACGAGCAGCGCGGGCCGGCCTGCCACGGCGCGCACGTTGATCGCGGCGCCTGACACCACAAAAAATACAGGAATAAGGAAGCCATAGCCGACACCCTCCAACTTCATTTCCAGCGACTTGCTGCCGTCGGGAATGATGTAACGCAGGATAAAGCCTGCGGCGAACGCGCCGAGCACCGCGTCAAGTTCGAATAGTGCAGAAATGGTGACAAGGAAGATGAGCAGGAATGTGGTCAGTCGCATGAGCGTTTGCGATGACGTGTTCGCATTTTCCGTAAGGAAACGGTACAGGCGATGGCCGGTTTTCAGTGCTTTCGTGGGTAGCATTGCGCACAGTAGGCAGATGGCAAGGAACGCGCCGAGCACAAGCATGGTCTGCCAGCCGGTTCGGGTGGATAGCAGGATGGCCATGGCAAGGATTGGGCCAAGTTCGCCCCACGTTCCGTACGAGATGATGGCGTCGCCGATGGGGGTGCCTTCGAGGTTGCGTTCCTTGAGAATCGGCATGAGCGTGCCGAGAGCGGTGGTGGTGAGTGCGATTACCGTGGCCACGCCGTTGATGCCTTGCTTGGTGAAGAACGGAAGGAATGTCACAACCAGCCAGGCGAGGCCTAGCGTGATTCCCCATGTAAGCAGTCCGACTTTGCCTTGATGTCCGGCGAGTCGTTTGGGGTCGATTTCGTAGCCGGCGAGCAGGAACAGGAACGCCATGCCGAGCTCGTTCAAGAGTTTCACGGCGTCGTTTACTTCGATCACGCCTAGTCCGTACGGGCCGAGCGCGGTTCCGGCGGCGAGCAGCAGCACGGTTTGCGGAATGAACTTGCCCGGGATCAGCTGCGCCACGATTGGGCTGACGGCCGCCACCGCCATGATGATGGTTAATGAAACGAGCTCTTGCGTCATGTTTCCAGCCTAGTGAGTCTGCGTGACGGTGCTCGGATACGCGGTGACCCCCATGACGCGCTGGGGGTGAGGTTAAGTTTTTGTTAATTTTATGGGGGGGGGTCTATGAGCTTTTATTATCCGTGGAAAATGGCGGGACTGTTTTGTTTGAAGGTTGGCCTCCTCTTTTCGTTGAAGGGGATGGGTTTTTCGTTCGAGGGTTTTAACGAGGGTGTTAATGGAAAGAGCCCGATATGATGCTGAATCGAGCTGTTTAGGCGATTTAGGGGGTGTAAAAAAATGATTGATGGCAAATTCACAGCAAAGGAGCGTGCGTATCTGGCCAGCCTGCCAGCGGTCAAAAGCGTGAGCCCATCCCATATCCGGTATACCGATCGCTTTAAGGTCGAGGTCATGTGCCGGTACAACGCGGGCGAATCGCCGTCGGCCATCTTTCGGGAGGCGGGTCTCGACCCCAAGCTGATCGGCTACAAGCGCGTGGAACGGTGCATCGCGCGCTGGAAGCAGCAGGAGGAGCGGAACAAGCGCAGGAACGAACATACGAACCATTACATGCAGGATTGTGATGACGAGCTGGAAGCCATCGAACTGCGCGGAGACGATGTGGATCAGTCCGTGGTGGATCTTTATGGCGCTGGCGCGGCAGGGACGTCGGGAAGCGACGTCGCGACGAGAAACGTTGGCGCGTCGGGAAGCAACGTCGTGCAATCGCAAGGCTCGGACAAGTTGCAGGAATCGCGCGCATCGCAGGATATGCTGTCGAAACTTGCACAGGCACAGCTGACCATCAACAAATGCGACATGCTGATAGCCAAGCAGGCGTTGCGTATCGACGAGCTGGAACGCGTGCTGCGGAAGTTCATCCAGTGATGCGTGCGAAACGTATGAAAAACATGGAACGTACGGAAGGCGCAGAACCGTCTTTCAACGAGATAATCGACGTTTCCGACGATATGCGCAGACGGCGTGGCCGCCGCAGGAAAACCGTCGCCATGCGTGTCTCCGCTGCGCTGTTGATCGTCATTTCCATTTGCATCGGCGGTTTTCCGGCGATGCTGCAATACCGGTCGGCACACGAACTGTCGAACACGTCGGACCGGTCCGCGCGTACGGTTGCGGGCTGGCCGTATCCGCAAGCGGACGACGCAATCGCAGCGGCCAAGGAATACAACGAACGGCTTGCCACATCGGGGCAGCCGATCCTCGGCGAAGCGAAAGACCCGTTCTCCCAGGTGCAGGGCAGTTCGCGGTCCAGCGAATCCGGTTCCAACGAATCAGACAGCGCCAGCGCCAAAGATACGGAATATCAAAGCCTGCTGGATTCCGGCAGCGGGGTGATGGGCACCATCCGTATTCCGAAAATCTCCGTGAAACTGCCGATTTACCATGGCACGTCGCAGTCGGCACTTGCGTCCGGTGCGGGGCATTTGTATGGCAGTAGTCTGCCGGTGGGCGGCAAGGACACTCATGCCGTGATCACCGGGCATCGCGGACTTGTGGACGCGATGATGTTCACCCGATTGGATGAGATGCGCGTCGGCGACTACTTCTACATCGAAGTGATGGGCCGCACGCTCGGCTACAAGGTGGATCGCATTTCGGTAATCGAACCGAATGACACTTCGAAGCTGAAGATCGTTCCCAGCGAAGACCGGGTGACGTTGATGACGTGCACCCCGTACGGCGTTAATACGCATCGACTGTTGGTTTCTGCGGTGCGCTCGCCGATTCCCGACGTGGTACCGGCGGAGCATGATGCGGCGAAGGATGCGCGAACGATTGCGACCACGGCCGCGGTGGCCACGTTGCTGCTCGGTCTGCTGCTGGCATGGTTGCGCGGGCGACCGTGGCATATCCGTAGGCATGCGGCTTGGTGGCCGAAGCGCGGATAACGACCGCTGTTTGCCGATGCCTCCTGCCGGCTTTTTATTCGGGTATCACCCATATTGTGAAACGTTGCGATTGCAACGGTTGACGATGGTATGATACCTCGACTTTCCCGCACTTAGGGTGTGCATCTCCCGACGTCTTTTCTCCTACATTCGAGGTTGGAGCGCTGGAAGTGTATCCATACTGGACATGGCATGTGCCGGTGCGTGATGCGCGGACGGTGTTAGAGACGGAAACCGCGTTGAAGCGCGATATTAAGGGGACAATGCACATGAGGCATGTACATGAATCTGAGCCAAAGCCAAAGGGGAACTTTGCCAAGCGAATCGTAGCTGCGGTAGCCGCGGTCGCCATGCTTGGTGGCATGGGCTACGCCACCACTTCTGCCGCACTAGCCGATGACGTCAATGCCACTGTTGAGCAGCAGAATGGTATCAGCATTGGTCTGCATGATTACAATCGCAGCTCCATCAACAATAATCATGCGTTGCATTTTATGAGCGGAAGAAACGAAACCGGCTATAACCGCTATGTTCAAGATGGCAAAGGTGCGTACGCGGGCATTGTGAAGCCTCTGCTGACTAACGATTATCCGACCATGGCGGATGGCAACGGATCGCTGGATTATCTCTTCGGTGGTGCGTTTGATAATGCTGTGACTAATTACATGCCGGAAGGTGGTTTGCTGACTCCGGATGGTCAAGGGAATTACAGTTTCGATGCGGCGTCGAAATATGCGAAATATAACCGCAATAGCAAACGATTCGAATTGACCAAGCAGATCCAGAGCGGGAATCGTGACCCGTTATTCACGCCGTTTGGCAATGACAGCGACGCCAATAGGTATTCGTTCGGCATGAACCTTGGGGCCGATTTCTATATGCCTAAAGATGGCAAAGTCAACAATCAGAACATGGTGTTTGATTTCACCGGTGACGACGATGTGTGGGTGTTCATCGATGGTGTGCTGGTGCTTGACTTGGGCGGTATCCATCAGGCGATACGCGGAACGATTGATTTTGCTACTGGGAATATCACGTATGATCGAAATCAAAGTTATGGTTCGGATCGCGCGACGACAATTAACCAGGCATTCAGTAATGCGGGCAAGAATTGGGATTCCGCTGCATATAAAACCCATCATTTGAGCTTCTTCTATCTGGAACGCGGCGACGGCGGATCCAACTGCAAGATCAGCTTCAATTTGCCGGTGAAGCCGTCCAAGGCCATTGACATTGAAAAGCAGACATTGGGCACTATTCCAGCCGATCAACAGTTCCAATTCCAGCTGTTCGCCAATGGCTCGCAAACGCCATATGAAGGCAAATACAGCGTTTACGATGCGTCCACCAATCAGGTTGTCAGCTCTGGTTTGAACACCGGTTCGAACGGTGTGATCACTTTGGCCAAAGGCCAATTTGCTCGTGTGCAATCCAATGATTTCTCTGATGACACAACCTATTCGGTGCGTGAGCTGAATTCCGGCAAATACACTGTTTCCGCGAATGGTGAGGCGTTGTCGCAGCACAACGATGGAAATGGTGGTTCCTATGCGGAAACCCATTCTTTCAAGGTGAGCGATACCAGCCATGTGACTGTTATCAATTCCAATGTGAAGCCACAAAACAATAAGACCATCGAAAAGGTCGATGGTGATGGCGACCAGTACGAGTTGCATTTGAATGCTTCGGGTGATAGCGCTTCTTCCGAAACCACTATCGCCACTCCGGCCGACATTGTGCTGGTTATGGATAAGTCCGGCAGTATGCAGGATAAAAACGACAATCGTGATACTAACGCGAAGAACGCGGCAAATAAGCTTGCTGAGAAATTACTGACCGAGGCGAATTCCAAATTACCGGAATCTCAACAAGTCCAAATGGCGGTTGTGACATTCAGCGACACGGCCTCGACTAAGCAAGACTTCACCACATTTGTCAGCAAGATTAAAACAGCTGTGTCCAGCAGACCTGATGGTGGAACCAACTGGGAGGCTGCGCTTAAGCAGGCGAATGATCTGCAAGGACGCACGGGTGTGAAGAAGCACATCATTTTCTTGTCTGACGGCAATCCGACGTTCCGTATATCCAATTATCCGATTGGGTGCAGCAAAAAAGGGTGCAATCCTGATGATGATTGGCGTACTACACCTCAGGGTGTGCATGGTGCAGGTACCGAGGGTAGTGATAATTACTACGGTTACAACTATGCTGCCGCTCTGGCCGAGGCCAACAGGCGGGAGAGTAATGTTTCGCTTTATGTGGTGGAGGCTTCGACTGACGCCAATAGAATGTCCGATTTCGCCCGTGAAGCCAGTGCGGTGAACGGTAAGGAATTCGATGGCACGAATGCTGAGAATCTGACAAAAGCATTCAACCAGATCTATTCCAGCATCACCTCCTCCGCGAAGATCAAGGTCTTCTCCATCACCGACACCTTGTCCAAGTGGGTCGACCCGGTCGATTTCGCTGGCATGGCTGCCGGTACCAACATTACGCGGTATGTGACGGTGAAAAACGGCAATAAGATGCTGACGGGCGGATATACGGCCACGTACGGTGTCGATCAATTTGGCAATCGCACGGTGACGGTGACGTTTAACGGCAATGACGGCATCGTCGCAGAGAAAGCCGACAGCATCGACGTATCCTTCAAGGTCAAGCTAAGCGATGCCGCCTATGCCACTTATGCCGGCAACCAGCAATACCCGAATGTGGGAGAGCCGAATACTGGCACCGCATCTGCGGGCCAGCCGGGATTCTATTCCAATGTGGACGCGCGATTGAACTATTGCGTGCTTACCGAGGTTAATGGAACTACGTCATGCGCACCGACTGAAGTCGAGTATCCGCATCCTGTGGTGCAGGTGAAGCTCGGCAAGATCAAGATCGTCAAGCAATGGTCGGATGGTGCGAGCAAGCATGATGACGGTTCCGTTACGGTGCAGTTGCAGCGTAAGAAGAGCGGCGATTCCAATGCTCAGCTGGAGAACGTCGGTGGCGTAATCACGCTGAATAAGGGCAATGATTGGCAGATGACTGTCGACAACCTGGTTCCTGGATACACGTATTCCGTGGCGGAAATCTCTGGTGATGACCGATATGACGTCTCCTATATGGGAAACAATGTCGACTTGACCAAGCAGATGGTGTGGTCTTCCAATGCCGATGCGGGCACGTTGAACGCGACCATCACTAACACGTTGAAGACGGTTGCCCTGGAGAACGCGATTTCGGTGAAGAAGGACCTGGCCGGACGCGAGTGGAAGACCTCCGACACGTTCGATTTCACTCTGGCGGCGAAGGGCAATGCGCCGTTGTCGGATAAGTGCGAAGCCGATCAACCTTGCACGGTGAAGGTGAACTCCGATTCGGGCAGCCATACCGCGTCCTTCGGCAACATCACTTACAACGCTGGCGATGCCTCTTACACGTATTACGTGACGGAGGTCAAGGGCTCTATCGCTTCATTGCATTATTCGCAGGCGAAGTATGAGGTTGTCGTGACTGTCGCGAAGGACTCCAACGGAGAGTGGAAGGCTTCCGTGAAGTCCGTGACCAAGGTGCTGGATGACAACGGTGCAGCAGTTCCCGAATCGCAAAGTGCTGCTACTGAACCTGTCACCTTCACCAACCGATATGTCGCGGTGTCGGCGCTGCCGTTGACGGGTGGTGCGACGGGACGCCAGTGGCTACTGGTCGGTGGCGTGATCGGCGGACTCGCGGTGCTGCTTATCGGCGCTGCCGAAATTTGGAATAACAAGAAGCGACTCGTCTGAGTTGCTGTGTGAGGCCGGAATGCCTACCAGCTTGAGGGCATTCCGGTCGGCAAATCAAAATTTGCGGATCGCGGGAGCAAGTTGGGTTCCCGCCTCCCGCGATTGCAAAAACAAGTAATCAAACAATAAGGAAGAGAGGATTCTCGTGAAGATGAGGAAACTTTTCGCCGGCATCGCCGCCGCGGCGACGCTGCTGGGTGGCATGGTCCTGGGCGCAGCCAGCGCACAGGCTGATGGCGCTACGGTAACGGACAACGCAACGTTCACGTTCACCGCGGAAACCGAAGAGCAGTTGACCCACGCTAATCTGACCGCATACAAGATTGGTGATTACGTCCAGTACGGTTCTGACCAGAGCGTTGCCTACGGTGTGGTGACGAACTCCGCCAATAAGGCTGCCGTTGACTCCGCGTTGAAAGCTGCCGGTGTGGATACTGCGGATTCTAAGGTGGGCCATCTGGCCGCAGCCCTGAATGCCGGCACTCTGGATGTTTCTGCTGCTCGTCCGTGGGATAAGAATGCGGCTGGCGGGGCAAGCACTACCCGTGCATTTGCTAATGCTCTGGAGAAAGAAAAACTGGCTAACGGTACAACGGTTAAGTTTGCTGCTACGTCTGGCTCCGCTGAAGATGGATACAGCGCTACCGTAACTCTGCCTGCTGGTATCTATGTGTTCATTGATTCCGCGGCTGCCACTGAGTCTGTGACCAAGGCCATCCCGATGATTGTTGCTTCCGGCACGGTCAACACCAAAAAGAAGGCCTTGACTGATCCGATTCAGGGCGCCAACACCGTGAACATGAAGAACACCAACAACCCCGGAAAGACTAAGGAAGTCAATAATACTTCTGCTGCCATCGGCGACACTCTGACCTACACCCTTACCGGTACTATCGCGAACCCGGCTCCGACCGAGTTCAAGTTCACCGATAAGCCGGGCAAGGGTCTGACCATCAAGGCTAGTACTTTCAAGTTCTATGTGAATGGTGAGGAGATTTCTGCTGAAACTGCTGCATCTGACTTCACTGTTCCGACTGCGGATGTGACCGGTGGCGACAACGCATCTTTCAATGTCAAGGTGAATGATCCGTCCAAGTATGCAGGCAAGACCATCAAGGTCACCTTCCAAGCAGTGATTAATGATGAGGCCGATGCTGAGAATGGTGTTGTCAACAAGCTTGACAACTACGGCACTGACGTTGAAGCCCCTACCAAGTTCACCGGTTTCAATTTCACCAAGGTGGATTCTGATGGCAAAGGCATTAAGGACGTTACCTTCCAGGTGAAGGATAAGGATGGCGTTCCGCTGTATTTCGTGAAGCAGGGGGACGGTTCCTACAAGAAGGCTGCTTCTGCTAACACTCAGGGCGCAACTACTGATGTCACGACTGGTACTAACGGCCAGTTGTCCTTCACCGGTCTTGATAAGACCAAGACCTACACCGTCACGGAAACTGTGCGCGCCAGCGATGCCTACCTCAACATCATGCCGAGCTTTACTGTGTCTTTCAGCAAGGAGGACGGTTCAGCTGTTCTGACCGCCACTTCCGATCCGTGGGGCCTGGTCAACACGTCTGAAAAGACCGTGAAGAACATCAAGTCCATCACTCAGCTGCCACTCACCGGCGCTGCGGGAACCATGCTGTTCACCGTTGTGGCTCTGCTCGTGGCTGGCGCTGGCGTGACCATCGCCATCAAGTCTCGTCAGAACGCCGAGGCCTGATCGCCCATCTCTGACGGCGTTCGTTAAGAACGCCAATCCAGAGTGATTTAAGGTCGACCCATTATGGGTCGGCCTTTTGTATTGCTCTGTATTTCATGTGGGATTGCTTGGATTGCGCCATATTACGTTGCTTTGGACGTGCCACCCGATGTGGGTGGACATTGCGTTTTTCGAGGGTATAAGGCGTTTCAGTGGGATGTGTTGCAACAAACGGAATCTGGAAACGTGAACCGTTATGGGGGCTGTTAGTCAGGGGAGTGAAGTGGGGGTATTGCACGGAAGGAGGGCCATAGAATCGCAGGCACATCCGCAAAAGAAAGCAACGAAGCATCAATGGGAGGTATTGCGATGCGCAGTGGGGGAGCATTCAGTGACGAGGAGATTCAGCTGTTGCGTGGACTGCCGGCTGTGTCCAATGTGACTCGTGATCGTATCACCTATTCCGACACATTCAGACAGGTGTGCACTATCCGATATCTTGCGGGGGAGTCGCCCACCAAGATCTTCCGCGAAGCGGGTCTGCCGCCGGAATTGGTTGGTTACAAGCGTATCGAGCGCAGTGTGGCGCGGTGGAAGGATGCGGCCATCAAGTCGGTGAGCGGCAGCGACACCATGACCGATGGTGAGATCATAGCGCAGCTTGCGGCGCGGTATAAGCGTGCGTTGGCGACGAGGCGGAGTCTTGAAGACATCGCCAATACGGCCACTGAGCCGAAGCCTGCCGCAACGGCTGCGTCGAATGACGTTCATCCGTTGTCTCTCGGACTGTTCGACGGTGATACGGCCGGCATTATTATCAGGCAGCAGGCTCGTCGTATCGACGAGCTCGAGCGCGATGTGGTGAGGTTGCGCAACAAGCTGGACAAGGAAGTCGGGCCCAATCCTGCCTCCGCTGAGGCCTGACTTATGCTATCTAGCTTATAGATGGCGGATGGTGCGCCTTATTTGCCAGTTCAGGGGTACAAAACATGCCCCCGAACTGTCTATTCCCGTCCAACACCCGCCATCTATAAGCCAGATAGGCCCATCAGTTTGACCATGGGCAGACTCGGTTAGAGATGCTCTTGGCGAAAATGCTAATTTTGGCTTCCTGCAAAGGGTTTTGATGGGTCTAACCCACGATTTGCATAAAACGTGTCCCGACTCGCTGCCTTATAAGCGCAGCAGATGATGTGAGGCACGCGGGCGGAGTGCAATATAATGTTCCCTATGGCTGGCAGTTCAAGGGGGCAAGACTGATGGCAGTTTTTCCGCATGGGAGCGCGCGCGGCGGGTCGAGAAGCGACGGTCCGCAGCAAATTAAGGACTTACGCGCCGACGATTTTTATGGCGATTCGCACGATGGCAACGACGGCTCGCGCGGTTCGCACGACACCACGCGCAACACGCGCACCTACGTTCCGCCGACGTTCGCCGAGGCGACCGATGTGTCCGAAGAGATTCGCGAGCGTCGCGCCGACGTGGGTAGATCCATTGCCCTGCGTGTGCTTGCGGCGGTGCTGATTTTCTCCGCAATCGGCATTGGTCTTTTCCCGAAAGTGCTGCAATACCAGTCCGCGCAAAAGCTGGCGAGCACGTCCGCCCGTTCCGAACAGAGCGTCGCGGGCTGGCCGTATCCGCAGGCCGACGAGGCATTCGCCGCAGCTGGGGCGTACAACAAGCGTCTCGCCAAGTCGGGGCAGCCGGTGATTGGCGAGGCTGAGGATCCGCTCGCCGAGTTGTACAACAACAATCAGTCCGACTCCAGCGACGGTTCCGGTTCCAGCTCGACGGGCGCAGACGCCACTGGCGATGGTAACAAGGATTCCGCTAGCTCCAAAGACGCGGAATACCAGCGTTTGCTGGATACTGGCGATGGCGTGATGGGTTCCATCCGCATTCCAAAGATTTCTGTGGATTTGCCGATCTACCATGGCACGTCGGAGCAGACGCTTGCGTCCGGTGCGGGGCATTTGTATGGCAGTAGTCTGCCGGTGGGTGGCAAGAATACGCATGCGGTGATTACCGGACATCGGGGTTTGGTTGAAGCCTCAATGTTTACGCGTTTGGATGAGATGCGGGTTGGTGATTACTTCTATATCGATGTGATGGGCCATACGCTTGGCTACAAGGTGGATCGCATCACCGAAATCAACCCGGATGACACGTCGAAGTTGAAGATCGTGCCCGGCGAGGACCGTGTGACGTTGATGATATGCACCCCGTATGGCGTGAATACGCACCGTCTGTTGGTTTCTGCGCTGCGTTCCGCCATTCCCGAAGAGATTCCCGCGGAGGATGATGCGGCAAAAGATGTGCGTGTGATTGCGGGTGTGGTGTCAGCTGCCACGTTGCTGGTCGGTTTGTTGTTGGTTTGGCTGCTCCGCTGTCCGTGGTATGTCCGTAGGCATGCCGCTTGGTGGCCAAAGCGCAACTAGGGGTTGATGGCGTTAATGTTGCACTTGACAGATGCTTTTTTGTCGGGGAAAATTCTGAAAGAGACATGACAACGTTTGCTTATAGTTTTTGCATCGCGATTTACGGGGGCAAGAATACTCTAGAATCGCGATGATATGTGCGATTTCAAGGAAAGTATATCCCCTTGATTACCTCGTTGGGAGGGTATGTATCCCTCTGTTTTTCTCCTTAAGGTTTAGGCAACGAAGCGATTGTCAGACGGTATGTGAAGCGAAGACGCATCAAATATACCGGTCGAAGGAGGAAGGTATTTCCCCGATCGCTTAACGGTACAAGGGGGTAGGCGTATGAGACACGTCTTTGAGCGAAACAGGGCGAGGGGCACAGGTCTGTTCACGCGTCGTGTCATTGCGGCCGTCGCGACGGTCGCAATGCTCGCCGGCGTGGGGTGCGTCACTGCTTCGTCAGCGGCGGCGGAAGATGCCACGGGAGCCTTGGAACAACAAATCGAGCAGCCGGTATTGCAAGAATCTGGGCAAGAGGATTCACAGCCGGTGGAACAAAATTTGATGGTGGGAGAAGAGCAGCCGTCAGATCAAGAGCAGCCGTCAGATCAAGAGGCTTACCAGCAAGTCGAACAAGAAACGGAACAAGAAACGAAAGAAGAGACTGAGCAGTGGGTTGAGCAGGAGGTTGAACAACAATCTGAACAACAATCTGAACAACCTGATGAGCAGCCAGTTACGTTGTCCGCTCAACCGATTGCGCGAGCAAATCGGGCGCAGTCGGTTGCGCAGAACGAGACCGGTTCTCAGTTGGGCGCTCCGGAGAAGCATAAGCGCATCAAGAAGAACGATGATGGCAATTACACCGTGAACGTGGATGTGAAGGGCGCCGTCAACAGCACCACGGTCACCACCACCCAGCCGATCGACTTCACGCTGGTGCTGGATGTGTCCGGTTCGATGGACGATCCGATGAGTAAGACGGATCGGACCAAGCGGTTAGACGCACTGAAAGAAGCGGTTAAAGCATTTCTTGATGAAGCCGCGAATACTAATACGGAGGCCGGTTCCGAACTGGTTCGCGTTGGACTGGTGAAGTTCGCCGGCGATAAAACGGACAAAATCGGGGATGACATGTACCGAAGTGGTGGGTACACCTACAACTACTCCCAAATCGTTAGCAATCTGACTGCGGATATGAACGGTCTGAAGAACAAAGTCAGCAAACTCAAAGCCGCTGGCGCCACCCGCGCCGACAATGGATTCAATCGTGCGGTCAAGGTGATGGGCAGTGCTAGTGCTCGAACCGATGCGAAGAAGGTCGTTATCTTTTTCGCGGATGGTTCGCCTACATCGTCTAGTGGCTTCGAGGGTAAAGTGGCAAATAAGGCCGTCGAAGCTGCCAAGGAATTGAAAGATGGTGGCGCCACGGTGTATTCCATCGGCATCTTCGCCAGTGCCAACCCGTCCTCGCTCTCCAGCAACGAGAACCAGTTCATGCATGCGGTGTCCAGCAATTTCCCAAAGGCAACGAAATACAACCAGCGCGGTGAAGGGAATATCGAAGCCGGCTATTATAAAAGCGCGACGAACGCTTCGGAGCTGAATACCATCTTCGACGAGATTGAAAAAAGTGAGACTACCACGTCCGCATACACCAAGGTGACCATGGAGGACACGCTCTCCGGCTATGTCGAGCTTGCGGATAGCAACTACAAGGTCGTTGCCAAGGATGCTTCCGGCAAGGTGGTCTCCTTGACTAAGAATGTCGATTACACCTTGACGTATGACGCGAGCACGAAGAAATTCACGGTCGCATTCCTGAAGCCTCTGGTCAACAACGTGACATACACGCTGGAATACAACGTGAAACCCACGCAGAAAGCGTATGACGAGTATGCCGCCAACCTGAACGCCGGTAAGGATGGATATGACGGCGTAAAGGGTAACGCGAACACCGATCTGCCGGGAAACGCCACGTCCTCGAACCAGCCGGGTTTCCATACGAACGATTCCGCATGCCTGTCATACACGGCCGATGGCGTGGATCATGCATGCGGCGGCAATCCGTATCCGCATCCGGTGATCCAGGTGGTTTCCTCGACGCTGCATATCGAAAAGCAGTGGAGTGGAGACGGTGACAAGCCGGAAAGCATCACGGTGGATATCAAGCAAGGTGGCAATAGCTACAAGACAGTCACGTTGAAGCCGGATGCGAACGGAAACTGGTCCACGGATGTGATCATTCCGGCCGGTGCCGCGAAAACGTACACGGTGACGGAAACCGAACCGGAGAACCATCAGTGGCAGGCCTCCTACCAGCACAAAGTCGGCAATGGTGCTCTCGCTGACGGCAATGTGGTGACGGTGCCGGAATCCACGGCATCGCAGAACGCCACAGTAGTCATCACCAACACGTTGAAGACGGCCACGTTGAAGAACGCAATTGGCGTGAAGAAGGAGCTGGTCGGCCGCGATTGGAAGGATTCCGACGAGTTCACTTTCAAGCTGAAGGCAGACGATTCCAATCCAGACGCGCCGATGCCAGCTTCCTGCAAGAACCAGTCGGCGTGCACGGTGACGGTGAAACGCGATTCGTCTGACGATCACGTTGCTTACTTCGGCGACATCACGTATGACGCAGGTGAAGCCGAGTACACATATCTTGTGACGGAGAACGCTGGTAATGCTTCCGCAATGTATTACTCGCAGGCGGAATACCGGGTGGTCGTGTCCGTGATGAAAGACGGAACGTCCGGTGAATGGAAGGCCGTTGTCGAATCCGTGACCCAGCTGAAAACCGATTATGGTGCCGCTGGTTCGAATTGGGACGAGACCCAGCCAATGCTGTTCACCAACCAATACATTTCGGCATCGTCACTGCCATTGACGGGCCGCATGGGTGCGGAACGATGGTGGCAGATTGCGGCCGGCGGAGTTGGCGTGCTGGCATTGCTCGCCGTCGCTGCGGCCGACCAGTGGAGACGTAAGAAGCGGCTCAGCTGAATAACACAGGATTTGCGGATCGCGGGGGCGCGTTGGGTTCCCGCCTCCCGCGATTGCAGAAAACAGTAACCAACAATCAAGGAAGAGGAGATTCTCATGAAGATGAGGAAGCTTTTCGCAGGGCTGGCCGCCGCGGCAACGTTGCTGAGCGGCATGGCCATCGGCGTCGCCGCCGCACAGGCTGATGATGCTCCATTGCTGCAAGTTAACCACGCACAGGAAGGCCATACGTACACGCCATACAAGTTTGCCATGTTTGAGAATCCTGGCGATGGCTCGGTCGAAGTGAAAACGGTTGACGCATGGAAGGGAGCTGTGACCACCGCTGCTGATGTGGCTGATGGAAGCCACAACGGCATCCCGACAGAGTACAAGGATAATCCAGCCGCCTATGTGGCGACGTTCACTGCGGATCAGCTCCGTGTCTTCGCCAAGACCTTGGCTGGAATTACTCCGCCGGCAGGACCTGATGGTACTGGCCTGACCGTAACTACGGAGCAGGCAAATACGAGCCAGGCGGTCAATGTGAACGGAGAAGGCTGGTATCTGGTGAAGGATACGTTCACCAAGGCTGGCGAAACGACTGTGACGTCGGGAACTCCGGCTGTGGTGGCCACCACCGTCAATGGACTGTCCAATCTGAGGATTGCGGCCGATACGACGACCGGTCAGGGCAACATCACGACTGAAGGCCAGTTCAACGCGAAGAACGCGAATCCGACCGACGAGCCGCTCAAGTTCGCCCGGATGAATGACGTGGATGTGAACGGTAAGAGCGTAAAGGTGGGCGACACCGTGGACTTCACTGTGGCCGCGGACGTTCCTCATGCTGCGGCTGGCTGGGATGCGTACCCCTTTACCATTACCGATACTGCGTCCAAAGGTTTGCAGATTGCGGCAAAGAGTGCCTTCACGGTCCAGTTCGGAGATCATACTACTGTGAATCCCGATCTGTACATGATAACGCAGGAAGGCAATGCTCAATCCGGCACCACCACGACCATCTATTTTGCCGATGCCACAACGCTGGCCGGTAGGACGATCGTCGTGTCGTACCAGGGCACCGTCACCAAGGATGCGTTGGATGGCTTGAGCGGCAGTGTGGACAACAAGGCCACAATCACCACCAAGGATGGTACCAGCGGTGAAGGCAAGACTGTCCTTAAGACCTACGGTTTCCAGTTCACGAAGATTGGCAAGGAAGGGAATGAGGCCAAGCCTCTAGCCGGCGCCAAGTTCGTTGTCAAGAATGCGGAGGGCAAGTTCCTTAAGCAGGCTGAGGACGGTGCGTGGTCGTTTGTTTCCAATCAGAATGATGCCAAGACGTTCATTACTGAGAATGATGGTTTGGTGAAGGTCGCGGGTCTTGCGGCAGGAACCTACACGGTTGTGGAGACTCAGGCTCCGACCGGCTACGCCCAGAACTTCAGGGTCACTTTCAATGTGGAGATCACAGATGAAGGTCTCGTCACCTTCGAGCCGGATGCCCTTCGTCAGGTCCAACCGGTCGATAACACCACTGCGAATGCCACCGCTACCGTGCTGAACGTGAAGAATGTCACTCAGCTGCCGCTGACCGGTGCCGCGGGAACCGTGTTGTTCACCGTCGTGGCGCTGCTGGTGGGTGGCGCTGGCGTGGCTGTGGCGGTCAAGAGTCGTCGCCGCACGTACTGAGCGCATGCGTTCGGTGTGAGTGAGTTGTGAATTGACTCACTCACAATAAAAGTCAATGCGGGCGGTTGTGGGTATTCCATAATCGCCCGCATTGATGTGTGACCGACCGGTTGAAGTGATATACGGTCAGCAATATTTGAAAAGCTGCTTGTGAGAAGTCGGATATACACTTGCTTCATCACGGGGTATAGCAAAGGGGGTAAAACGATGCGCGGTGGAGGATCATTCAGCATGGAAGAGCTCCAAATGTTGCGGGATCTGCCGGCGGTGGCTAACGTGTCGAAAGACCGCATCACGTACTCCAACGCTTTCAAACAGGTGTGTGTCATACGGTATCTTGCGGGGGAATCGCCGACCAAAATCTTCCGCGAGGCGGGATTGCCGCCGGAACTGATTGGGTATAAACGTATAGAACGAAGTGTGGCGCGTTGGAAGGCTGCCGTCCTCAAATCCGTGAGTGGTAGCAGTGACATGAGTAACGGCGAAATCATTACGGAGCTCATCAACCTGTATGTTCATGCGGTGACGCGCAAGGGGAAACTCGACGACATCGCAGGAATCGTCAATCCCGATAAGGCGAACATTGGAAATGCTCCGCATCCGCTGGACGGGGCGAACGTGTCGGGGGGGGGG
>OHZC01000221.1_pt1 | contig 23695 bp, 14 predicted proteins | sample 1580361 | NCBI WGS metagenome assembly OHZC01 (sample SAMEA3882532, study PRJEB24775) | human gut metagenome | biome: human-associated habitat; feature: intestine environment; material: feces | place: Netherlands | collected 2009/2010
GGGACCGCCGGCAGGATTCGAGCCGTCGGCACCCGCGTCACCAATTTCCCCGCGGGGGGAGTTTTCGAATCCGCCCGGGGGCACCAGAGGAATATCGAGCCCGGTACCGTTACGGTGCCGGGCTCTTTTGGTTTAAGGCATGCCGTAGTATTCGCTGCTTCAGATAAAGAAAGCGCCCGCTTGCTGGGGGAGCAAGCGGGCGCCTGTGAGCGAATATGTTTGCGGCGAGAGCCGTGATGAGCGGTGGGGTGGCGACTAGTTGGTCGTACCGGAATCGTCGCCCGTGCTCGTGCCCGAGCCCGAGCCCGAACCAGAAAGTGCGACCGTCAGCGTAATCGTGCTGTCGGTGGACTGCTTGCCAGTGGGGGAGACGCCCGTAACGGTGGCATCCTCGTTACCGCTCACGGGATTGCCGTTCTGGTCACAGAAGCCGATGTTATAGAAACCGGCGTTGTTGAGCGCGGTGACGGCGGCGGAGATGCTCTTGCCGTACAGGTTGCCCGGAACACTGGCCTTGCCGGACTTCTTGGCAATGACGACGGTAATCGTGGCACCGGGCTTCTGCTTGCCGCTGGGGTTCCAGCTGATCACGGTGCCCTCGGTAACCGAGTCGTTCTCCTGGTAGCTAACGTCGACGCCAAAGCCTGCCATATCGAGGGCGTTGCGCGCCTGGGCCTCGGTCATGTCGGTCAGGTCGGGGACGGACGTGGTATCCGGGCCGCTCGAGACCTTGTACGAGATGGTCGTGCCCTTCGCGACTTCCTTACCGGCTTCGGTGCCCTGCTCAAAGACCTGGCCCTCATCGGCCTCGTTGGCCTCCTCGGTGGCGTTGCCCTTTAGGCCAACGCTTGCCAGTGCCGCCTCTGCCTGGTCCTTGGTTAGACCGACAAGCAGTGGAACCTCAACCTTCTCGGAGGGCTTGGGGCCCTTGGAGATTACCAGGTTCACCTTGGTGCCCTTGGCCTTCTTGGTGTTGCCGTTGGGCGTCTGCTCGGCGACCTTGCCCTCGTCGACATCGTCGTTGTAGCTTTGGTCGATGGTGCCGACCTCGAGGCCAGCTTCCTTGATCAGCTCGACGGCAGTCTGCTGGTCCTTGCCCAGCACATCGGGCACGGTGACCTGCTCGCCGCCAAAGAGTCCTGTGGCAAAGGCCACCACGATGACGATGACGGCAACGGCTGCCACCACGGCGGCGATGATCTTGTTCTTGTTGGATTTGGGCTTTTCGACCTCGTAGGAGCCGGTGGAGCCCGAAACCGAGCTACGGGCGGTATTTTGGCCGCTCACGCCCGAGACGGGACGCACCATGGCGCGCGTCTGATCGGAAAGCTCGCGAGTCTTGGTGGCGCCCAGCTCACCGGGGGCGCCGATGATGCGCGTGGGCTCCGAGACGTTGACGGCACGGCCCGACAGGTAGCTGTTGAGCACCTGACGCAGCTCGTCGGCGGTCTGGAAGCGGTTTGCCGGGTCCTTCTCCATGCACTTGAGGATGATGCGCTCAAGGTCGGCGTCGACACCGGAGTTGATCTGGCTCGGCGGAATAGGCAGCTCGTTGACCTGCTTGAGTGCGACCGAGATAGCGTCGTCACCGTCAAAGGGGACGCGGCCGGTGGCGCACTCGTACATCACGACGCCCAGCGAGTAGATATCCGAGGTGGGGCCGAGGTCCTGACCGCGGGTCTGCTCGGGGCTGACGTAGTGGGCGGTTCCCAGCACGTTGTTGTCTTGCGTGAGGTGGCTGTTCTTGGCGCGCGCGATGCCAAAGTCCATCACCTTGATGTTGCCGTCGGGCAGCACCATGATGTTCTGCGGCTTAATGTCGCGGTGGATGATCTCGTGCTTGTGGGCGACCGAAAGCGCAGAGCTGATCTGCGAGCCGATCTGGGCGACCTTCTTGGGGTCGAGGGCGCCGTGGCTCTTGATGCCGCTCTTAAGGTCGGTGCCGCGCAGGTACTCCATGACGATGTAATAGGTGTCGCCGTCCTTGCCCCAATCGTAGACGCCCACGATATAGGGGGAGGAGAGACCGGCTGCTGCCTGGGCCTCCTGCTTAAAGCGTGCGGCGAAGGTTGCGTCGCCAGCATACTGCGGCAGCATGATCTTGACGGCTACCGTGCGGTCGAGAACCTGGTCCTGTGCACGGTAGACGGTCGCCATGCCGCCTGTTCCCACCTTATCCTTGAGGAGGTATCTTCCCCCGAGGACCCTCTGTTCCATTCCTGCTCCTAACATAACTATTCGCTCAACGATGTGTGTAGTACCTATGATGTGGCCGCTGGGGCCGTGTGGCGCGTTGCCGCTAACCCTTAGGCCGCGGCGCGCCTCGGGTGTCCGATTCGATCATGGGCATCACGCTCCCTGTGCGGCAAGCGCCGCGGTCAGGACGATACCGGCGATCTTGGCGGCCTTGACGTCATGCTTGTCGAAATCCTCCAAGGCCACCGAGATGGCGACCGTGGGTGAATCGTAAGGTGCAAAGCCAACGAACATCGAGTTGACGTTGGTGCCGCCGGTCTCGGCCGAGCCGGTCTTGCCGGCGACCTTGACGCCGGGGATTTGGGCATCGGTGCCGGTGCCGGACTGGACGACGGCAAGCATGGCCTGCTTGACCTGGTCGGCCGTGGCGGAGCTGACGGCCTGACCAAGCGAGCGGGACTGCGTGGTCTTGACCACGGTTCCGTCCGGGGCGAGTACCTGGGCTACAAAGTACGGGTCCATGACCACGCCGCTGTTAGCGATGGCGGCGGCAATCACGGCGTTTTGCATGACGGTGGTCTGCGGGCCGGGCGTGTGGTCCATGCCGACAGGCTGGCCGGCGCCGGCCCAGGCGGTCTCCCACTCGGTCATGAGCGACGGGTCGGCCATGATGGAGGCCGCGGAGGTCAGGTCCTGGCCGAGCTTTTGGCCGTAGCCAAAGGCGTTGGCAAACTGTACGAGCGTGTTTGCGCCAACTTCGTTTGCCACCTGGCCAAAGACGACGTTGGAGGACACGGCAAAGGCCTGCTGCAGGCTGATGGTGCCGTAGCTCTCGTTGGCATAGTTGGTGACCGGTGCGTTGCCGATGTCCATGGAGCCGGGCGCCTGGTAGGTGCTGGTCAGGCTGGCGGTACCGGTCTCGAGTGCCGCGGAAAGCGTAACGACCTTAAACGTGGAGCCCGGCGTGTACAGCGCGTCCATGGCGCGATTGTACATGGAGCCGTCCTCGCCGCCGCCCGTCTGCAGCAGGGCATCGATGTTGGTGTTGTCGTAGGTGGGCGAGCTGGCACATGCGAGCACCGCGCCGGTACGCGGGTCGATGACCACTACAGCGCCCTTAAAGCCCTTGAGTGCCTGCTCGGCCGCCGTCTGGATACGCGAGTCGATGGTGAGCTTGGCGGTGTTGCCCGGCTGGGTCTGGCCCGCGAGCGACGCGATGGCATTGTTCCAGCTGGAGTAGTCCTTAGAACCGGTGAGCGTGTCGTTCATGACGCTCTCGATGGCGGTGGTGCCATACTGCTGGCTCACGTAGCCAACCACGTGCGCTGCCAGGTTACCGTTGGGGTAGGAGCGTACGTAGGTGCCGTCCTCCTGCTGCAGCGACTCGGCCAGCGTCACGCCGTCGGACGTGATGATGGAGCCGCGCTGGATGTACTTGGAGCGGGCGATGGTGTGGTTGTTGGTCGGCATGTCCTGATAGTCCTTGGCCTTAATGACCTGGACATAGGTGAGGTTGCCGATAAGGATGGCGAACAGCGCCGTAAAGGCGAGCACCGCGCGGGTTAGACGGTTGGCGAGCGCAACGCGGCCGAGCACACCGGATTCAGGCGTGTCGAGCAGGCGACGGCGCATGCGCGAGCCGACGGAATGGCTGCCGCTGCCGTAGGAAGACGAGGTGGCAAAGCGCGTGCCCGTCGGGGCGGCGGCAGATGCGACCTGATCATCGGTGATGGCGGCCATGGTGCCGGTGCCGGTAAGCTCGGCCTCGCGTCCGGTCGCCTCGTCACCGGCGCGCAGCAGGAGCGCGACGATGATAAAGCTCGCCAGCAGAGAGGAGCCGCCCTGGCTCATAAAGGGCAGGGTGACGCCGGTCAGCGGGATCAGGCGGGTTACGCCGCCAACGATCAAGAAGGCCTGGAAGCTGATGGCGGCCGTAAGGCCTGTGGCACTAAAGGCGGCGAGGTCGGATTTAGCGCGGGCAGCCGTGGTGAGGCCACGCACGGCAAAGAGCATAAACAGGATGAGCACGGCGCCGCCGCCCAAAAGGCCCATCTCCTCGCCGATAGCCGAGAAGATAAAGTCGGACTCGACGACAGGGATGTTGTTGGCCATGCCGTTGCCGATGCCAACACCGACCAGACCGCCATCGGCAAGCGAGAAGAGCGACTGGACGATCTGGTAGCCCTGGCCCTGGGCGTCCTTAAACGGATCGAGCCAAACCTGGAAACGCACCTGAACGTGAGACAGGAACTTGTAGGCGCCCACGGCTCCAACGGCTAAGAGCGCAAGGCCGATAACGACATACGAAAAGCGCCCCGTGGCAACGTAGAGCATCAGCAAGAAGATGGTGTAGAACAGCACGGCCGAACCCAGGTCGCGTTCGAAGACGACGACGAGCAGGCACACACCCCACACGGCAAACAGCGGCAGCAGCAGTCGCAGGCGAGGGATCTTAAAGCCCAGAATCTTGCGGTTGGAGATGGAGAGCAGCTCGCGGTTCTCGGCCAGGTAGCCGGCCAGGAACAGGACGATAAAGACCTTGGCGAACTCGCCGGGCTGGATGGTAAAGCCCGCGATGCGAATCCACAGCTTGGAGCCCGAGATCGTGGTGCCGATAAAGATAGGCAGCATCAGCAGAATGATGCCGATGATGCCAAAGGTGTACTTGTAGCGCATGACCACGTCGAGGTTTTTGACCAGTGCAAGCGTTCCCACCATGAGCGCCACCGAGACAAACAGGATGATGAGCTGTGAGATGGCGAGAGCGGGGGCGAGACGCGTCACGAACGTGATGCCGATGCCCGAAAGTATAAATACGATGGGCAGGATGGCGGGGTCGGCACCGGGCGCCAAGATGCGCACGGCAATGTGGGCCGCGGCAAAGGCGGCAAAGAGGCCGATCGGTACGGCGAGCGTCTCAAAGGAGATGGCAGCGCCCGCGGTGAGGACGTACATCGCATACAGCAGGATGACGGGGAACGCCGAGGCGATGAGCAAGAGCAGCTCGGTGTTGCGGCGACTCATAAGCGGCACTCCCTTTCTAATTCTTATCGGAGGCTTCGGCCTCGGCGGACTGTTCGGCGGTTTTCTCGGAATCTGATTCGGAGGTCGATCCCTGATTGGTGTTGTCGCGAATCGTTTGCGCGTCGATCACCTGGCGGGTCTGCTCCTCGTCGATCTGGTGGCGGTACTTGGATATCGTGTCCTGCGCATCGTCGACACTTGTTTGCGGAATGCCCGCCTTGAGGCGGTTTTGCGTGTCTTCGGGCAGGTCGGATAGCTTGATGCTGGTTTCGCTTTCGAGCCAGTGGAGCTTGAGTCCGAGTGGCTTGCCGGGCAGGCCGCGCCAGACGGCGACATTGCCCTGGTAGGTACCCAGGTAGTACGAGCCGGTGACACCCGTGTAGGCCCAGATGCCAGCTGCCAGCACAAAGACGAGGGCCAGGATGGCGGCGATAGTAACGTTGCGGCGACGCACGCGTTGCGCCTCGCGCATGACGCCATCGTCAACCAGGTCAACGACTACTACGGTCACGTTGTCGTGGCCGCCGGCGGCAAGCGCCGCGTCCACTAGGTTGTCGACGCAGATTTGCGCGGTTGAGGACTGCGTGGCGATGTTCTCGATATCGCTATCGGGAATCATGCTCGAAAGGCCGTCGGAGCACAGGATCAGACGGTCGCCTTCCTCGATATGCAGAGTGAAGTGGTCGGCATACATGGCGGGGTCTGAGCCCAGCGCACGGGTGATGACCGAACGGTTGGGGTGGACGCGAGCCTCGTCTGCCGTGATCTCGCCGGCGTCCACGAGCTCCTCCACGTAGGAGTGGTCGCGGGTCACGCGGATGAGCGTGCCCTCGTGGAGCAGGTAGGCGCGAGAGTCACCCACGTGGGCGATGGCGAGCGTGTCGTTTTCGATATAGGCGCAAGTGGCTGTGCAGCCCATGCCGGGCTTGCCCAGGCCGTTCAGGGCTGCCTCGATTACGGCGGCGTTGGCTGCCTCGACGGCTGCGGCCAGGCGTGCTGCGTCGGCGGACTGTGGGGCCGTCTTGGCTATAGTCTCGACAGCGATAGAAGAGGCTACCTCGCCGGCGGCGTGACCGCCCATGCCGTCGCATACGCAAAAGAGCGGCGACTGCACCAGGTAGGAATCCTCATTGTGCGGGCGCACACAGCCAACGTCGGAGCGGGCGCCCCACATGAGTTGCGTGGTGGTGCCGGCATCATAGGTCGAGTCGGTCTCGATGCGCTCCTCGGTCAGGGGCTCAAAGCTCATGGTCGAGCCGGGGTCTTTGAGCTTGGCCTCAATGGCGGCAACGTCGATTTCGGCTGTGTCACCGGGAGAGACGGTGTCGGTCTCGGCGTTTGATTCGGAATCGCCGGTGTCCGGGGAGTCGGGCTCCTCGGAAACGCGGGCGGTCGACTCGTCATCTTGCGGGCTGACGTCTATAGGATCGGGCGTCGCAAAGTGCGACGGCGCGGGCGTGTTTTGCGACTGGGCGGCGGGCTCGGCCACGGCATCGGACTCGCTTGCGGGCGCAGGCTGCGGGGTCTTGGGTGCAGGGCCGTCCTCGGGGGATGTCCCCGCCTCGGGCGCCGGCGTAGACGCGGGCGCAACCTCGGATGCCGGGGCTATGGGAAACGCCGGCGCGGCGGGCTCGGGTGCCGCAAACACCGCAGCGCTCTCGTTGATTGCCGCGGCGACGGGCTCTGCAAAGTGAGCCGGCGCCGGGGTTGCTTCGGGCGCTGTGGGCTGTTCCGCAGCATGTGCGCCGATGGGCGCCGCTACGGCATCCTCTTCGTCCTCGTTATCGGCGAGATCCGAAATATCATGCGTTACATGCGAAAGAGGCAGGGAGAACACGGTGTCCTCGGGTTCCACGGGTGCGGAGCCCGCCGGAGCGGCGTGGGCCGGCGCAGCTGCGGCGGCAGCCGGTGCCTCGGTCATAGTTGCGGACTTGTTCTCCTCGTCGATCATCGACGGTTCACCTTCATGACCACGTCGCCAATCTGGACTTCGTCGCCCTCACGCAGCGTTGCGGGCTCCACGAGCTGGCGGCCGTTGACGAGCGTGCCGTTAAGCGAGTTGAGGTCCTCGATGATGAGCGCCGGGCCCTGCAGCGAAAAGCGCGCATGCGAGGCCGAGACGAACGGTTCGTTGATGCAGATGTCCGAAGATGGCGAGCGACCGACGATGACGGGGCCGAGCATGTCTACGTGGATGCCGCGGATACCGCGCGGACCCTTGTCCACATCGATCGTCCAGATAGCCGAGTCGCGGCGCTGCCCGCGCACAAGTCCCACGCCGGTCTTCATGACGGCGAACAAGAAGATATAGAGCAGGGCGACCAGGACGATGCGGCCTGCAAAAAGGACGATATCGATGTTCATAAGCGACTATCCCCTAAATTCAAAGGTACTCAGGCCAAACGTCAGCAGATCGCCGTTGCGCAGCGGGCAGCGCGTAATGCGGCGGTTGTTGACGAGCGTGCCGTTGGTGGAATTGAGGTCCTCGATCGACCAATCCGAGCCCGTAAAGGTGAGCTGGGCGTGGCGGCGCGACACGTTGGGGTCGCGCAGGGCAATGTCGGAAACCGAGCGCTCGCGACCGATGGTCACCTGTGCGGAGGTGATGCTATGGCTCTCGCCGCTCACGACGTCGACGAGCTGGGCGAGCGGGCGCTGCGGGGCGCGAGTGCTCGCCATGTTGGAGGCGATGCCGGCTGCGGCGCCTAGGCCCACGGCGGCACCGGTCGCGGCGGCTCCGCCCATGCCGGCAAGCGCGTCGCGCGAGACGGTCTGCGGCACCGGGATGGGTGCGGCGGCGGGGTCGGGGACGCTAGGCGCGAAGGGGTCTGCCACGGCAAGCGGGTCGGGAGCGGCGGCGCGAGGCGTCGGCTGCTGCTGGGGCATGGCGGCGGGGCGCTGCTGCTGCGGGGCAGCAAACTGCTGCTGGCCGGCGCGCGGGGCGCTGGCGGCACGGCTTGCCGCGGAGTTGTTCTGGCCCAGGCCGTTTTGATAGGCGCGCTCTTCTTCGTACAGGCGGCCGAGCGTGGGGGCATCGACGTTCTCGGCAAAGACCGAGAACTTGCCGGCGCGCAGCTGCGGATCGATCATAAAGCGCACGAGGGGCTCGCCGACAAAGACATAGCGGCGCTTTTCGGCCTGCGCCTTCACAAACTCGCGGACCTCGCGCGAAAGCTCGGGGTAGAACGGGGCGAGCATGGGATCGTCGTCGGCGGCGATAAGGATGGTATAGAGTGCCGGCGCCGTGTTGACGCCGTTGATCACCAGAGTCTGATCCTCCATGTCGCGAGCGGCCTGCTTGGCAAGCTTCTTAAAGGAGAACGGGGCACGGGTGGCACCGAAGATGCCGGCCACGTGGTCCTCGAAGATGTTCAGGAAGTTCACGAAAGATCACTCTCCGTATAGGTTCTTTGGTATCCGAGCAAATATAGGCATATCCCAACGATTATAGAGGATAGGGTTCCCGCAACCGCCGCCTTGGCGACGACCGCGGCTGCAAGGCCGGCAATTTCCATATGGTGTGCAAGACAGGACGCCGCTGCGCAGCCGATGCCGGTGACAGCGATGGCGGCGATTGCGGCAAGGTTTGAGCCCTGATCGGCACGCTTGGCATGGGCATTGAGCAGCGCAGATGACGCTGCGGCAGTTGCCGCGACCAGCACAAAGGCAGCCCAAAGGAGCGGGTCTCCCAGCGCTGCGGCAACGTTACCGAGCCCCAGCACGCCTCCGGCTGAAAGCGCGACCGTGGCCAGACGGGCAAAAAGCGCGCCCATGCCCGTTGCCGCGGCGGCGCTTGCCGGGCCGAGCCAAAATGACGCGACGCCGGCGGTGACCCCAGCTGCCAGGAAGGTATTGCCGGTCAGACAGCCAAGCGCGAGTGCACAGGTGAGCGTGGCGCTCGCGGCAGTCTCGGTGCGACCCCAGGCGATCCACCAACCGGACATGGCGGCGGCAAAGATCACCGCGACGGGCAGCATCGACAGGATGCCCTGTGCCTGCATGGTGGCGTTGGCCATGAGCACCAAAAAGCCCACAGCCGAGATGGCCGAGCCAATCTGGGGGGCCAGGCCAGCCGCCGCTCCGATCGCGATGGCCGCAATGACCAGGCCGGGAAGCGCCGCGACCCCGGCCGTTTGCATCAGCAAAAAGCTAAAGGTGCCGCACGCTAGCGCCGAGATAGTGCGCATGGTGTAGTCGCGCGCATGGCTCCAGCGCGTGCCCGCCCAGCCGAGTGCGGGGTCGACCTCGATGGCGTCGTCCTCGTAGTGCGACGGCTCGATATCGTCGAGCTCCTGCTCGTCATCCGAAAGCTCGCCAACCATTTGCTCCAGGCTGCGACGGCCCTCGCGTACGCTGCCCAGACCGGCAAGGAGCTGGTCGCAAAATGCCTCGATGCTGTTGGGGCGGTCCTGCGGCATGGGGGAGAGCGCGCTCATGAGCGCGGCCTCGGCTCCCGGGGGAAAGTGTGGTATCAGCTCGCTGGGATAGGTGGCGCCGCCGATGATGCGGTCGAGCGAGTCGGCGGGCGTGGCCGCCATAAAGGGAGCGCTGCCGCACAGGCCCTCGTAGATAACGCAGGCAAGGGCGAAGACATCGGCGCGTTCGTCGACCGTGCCGGTCTCGATATCGAGCTGCTCGGGCGGCATGTAGCCGATGGTGCCGCCGCGCGAGCCGCCAAAGCCACCGGCGGACGACAGTCGCGCCATGCCAAAGTCGGTGAGCTTTACATTGCCCGAGTGGTCGATGAGCACGTTGGCGGGCTTAATGTCCAGGTGGAGTACGCCATTACTGTGGGCGAAGGTGAGCGCCTGGCCCAGGGCATCGGCAATGGCCGCGGCCTCGTCAAAGGTAAGTGAGTGGCCGTCCACGCGGTGCAAAAACTCGGCCAGCGACATGCCATCGACATATTCCATAACCAGGTAGGCATAGGCTGTGTCGTGCGTAAAGTCGATGACCTGCACGATGTTGGGATGTTGAAGCATGGCGGCAGTGTGCGCCTCGCGCAGGACATCCATGATGTCGCTGGCGGGCATGCCGGCACCGTTGATAAGGGGGATGCGCTTAATGGCGACGCGGCGGCGCAGGTGCGTGTCGCGGCAGATCTCGATGGAGCCAAAACCGCCGGTCGCAAGTGTCTCGAGCGGCTGGTACCGCTTGAGCAGCTCGCGAGAGCTGGTGCCCTCCAAAGGAACGTCCGGCGAGAACCGGGCGGTATGTTGCGAGAAAAGCGGCATGGCCAACCCTCGTGCGTTTAAAGTTCGTTTGCGAGCGGCAGGCGCGGGGCCAAGTCGTTCGCGGTGGCATAGATGCTGCTAGTGTAGCACGCTCGGGTGCATGGGGAGGATGGCGGGATGCGAGGCTGCCTGTCTGGCTTGGCCTTAGCGCTTCTTCTTGTTCTTCTTCTGCTTGCGCTGCTTGCCCTTAGTCTCCTGGGGCTTGTCGCCCTGTTTGGCTTCGGCGGCGGCCTTTTCTGCCTTCATCTTCTTGCGTTTGGTCTCGATGCGGAGTTTTTTGTTGATGCGTGCCTTAAGGAAGGTGCCAAACTGCTCGGCATCGCCGCGAACAAAGGTGTCCTTAGGGATTGTCACGCCCTGGTCGGCGAACATGGCCACAAAGATGCGCTCGCCGTCGAGCACGTGGTCGAGCTTTTCAAACGGGAAGAACTGCGACTTGCCGCTCTTGCCCCAAACCATCAGGCCGTCCTCGTTGGCGGCGACGCGGCGATAGCGGCCACCCATGGACTCGTCGGCCTCGACGGCGTCGATAAAGTCGCGGGCGAGGGTGTGGTGCAGGTTTTTGCTCCACCAGGCCAAAAAGGCGCCGAATACGATCAGGACGACGCCAAACTTGATCCAGTTGCCGCCGGCCACCAGCATGCCGATGCCGATGAGCGCGGCAATTGCCGCGGCGACATACAGCGAGCCGCGACGCCTGGGCGAGGCGACCAGGCGGGCGAAGTCGGTGACCAGGTCGTTTTCGTACTGGTACTCGTTGAGGTACAGGATGCCGTCGTCGGCTGCGGACTGCTCCTCGAGCGCGACCTCGACCTGGTCGGCTGCTTCGGAGGGAACGAGGTTGCTCTCTGCGTCTGCCATGCTCTTTGGACTCCTATCGCGGCGGGCTCGCCGTACGGGTTATTATGGAATGCAGTATGCCGTGCGACCGCATGGCCGTTGCGGCAACAAGACTCAGTATACCCGGGGGAGCACCCATGGAATCGTTGTACCGAAAGTATCGCCCGCTCACCTTCGACTCCGTGGTGGGCCAGCAGCATATCGTCTCGACGCTCGAGCACGCCATCACCGAGGGACGCCTGTCCCACGCCTACCTGTTCTGCGGACCGCGCGGCACGGGCAAGACCACCATGGCGCGCATTCTGGCCAAGGCGCTGCTGTGCCGCAATGCCGAGGCGGCGCGCGCCGAGGGTGCAAGCGGCTGCATGCCCGACGGTACTTGCGAGGAGTGCGAGCTCATTGCCGAGGGCAACCACCCGGATGTCTACGAGCTCGATGCCGCAAGCCGTACCGGCGTGGACAACGTGCGCGAGGAGATCATCAACTCCGTCAACTTTGCCCCGGTGCGCGGCAAGTACAAGATTTATATCATCGACGAGGTCCACATGCTCACGACGGCGGCGTTCAACGCGCTGCTCAAGACGCTTGAGGAGCCGCCGGCGCACGTGATCTTTGTGCTGTGCACCACCGACCCGCAAAAGATTCTGGAGACCATCCTCTCGCGCTGCCAGCGCTTCGATTTCCACCGCATCGGCAACGAGGATATCGAGCATCGCCTGTCCTACGTGTGCGAGCAGGAGGGCTTCGATTACGACGACGAGGCGCTCGCCATCGTGGCGCGCCATGCCAAGGGCGGCATGCGCGACGCGCTGTCCACGCTGGAGCAGCTGAGCGTCTTTGGCAACGGTTCTGTGCATGCGGACGACGCCCGCTCGCTTTTGGGCGAGGTTTCGGACCAGATCCTGGGCGAGTTTTCCCGCGCCATTGCCGATCGCGATGTTGCCGAGCTCTATGGACTGATTCGTGTGCAGGTCGAGGAGGGCAATGACCTGCTTGAGCTGACGCGCGACCTGGTGGCGCATGTGCGTGACGTGTACGTTGCCTGCGTTGCCGGTGCCCGTGCCGAGCTGTTTGAGGGCGGCTCCGAGCAGCCCGAGGCGCTTGCTGCCGAGGCTGCTGCCTTTGGCGAGCATCCTGCCGACCGCCTGGCCCGTGTGCTGACGGTGCTCGACGATGCCGCGTTGGAGATGAGGGGCGCTAGCGACGTGCGCCTGGTGCTCGAGATTGCCTGCACGCGTCTGGCGCGTCCCGAGGCTGATTTAACGATTGAGGCATTGGCCGAGCGCGTGGCACGCCTGGAGGCCATGATTGCCAACGGCGCCGTGCCGGCGAGCGTGGCTGCTGTTCAGGCCGCCGCGCCTGCAGCATCCGTACCCGCTGCTGCCCAACAGCCGACGCTCATTTCGGGCGCTCGTGCTGCCGCTCCGGCGGCATCCGCTGCTCCCGCTGCTACGTCCGCGCGCCAGGGCGGTATGCCTTGGGACCGTGGTGCTGCTGTTCCGGCTGCCCAGCCTGCGCCCAAGTTCGCGGCTCCTGCGTCGGCGCCTAAACCTGTAACGCCTGCACCTCAGCCCGTTGCGGCTCCGGCTTCCGCGCCTGCTGCATCGACCGTGCCGGTGTCCAAGCCCAACAACGCCGCCCAGGTTGCCGCCGCCGGTGCTGCCGAGACGCCCGCGGTCGAGGATGCCGGAGAGCTGCAGCGCAAATGGGCCGAGGTTGTCGAGCGTGTCAAGGCGCGTCAGGCTTCCTACGCAGGGCTTTTGCTCAACGCCCGCGCCACGGCCGACGACGGCTCCAAGCTCACGGTCTCGTTCCCCGCGGGTTCGACTTTTGCCATCAAGATGCTCGGTCGCGCCGATACGCAGTCGGTGGTCCTGCCGACGGTCTGCGCGGTCTTCGGTCGTCGTACCGTCGACTATGTCCTGGATGGGGGTGGCACGCCGGCTCCTCAACATGAGGAGCATTCTCCATCTGCACGGGCTGCGGCATCTGCGGACCCGCAACCCGTGTCCTCGGCGGCCCCTGTATCCTCGAGCGCCAGCGCGCCGCAGCAGCAAGCGGTGCCGGTAGCGGCATCGACCCCGTCGGCGCCTAAGCCCGCGGCGCCCAAACCGGCTGCTCCGACACCCGCGCCCAAGCCCGTCTCGCCCGCGCCCAAGTCGTCTGACCTGGGCAAAGCCCCCTGGCTACGCTCCGACAACCCCGCCGGCGCTCCTGCCACGGGTAAGCTCCCGACCGAGCCCGCACCCCGTGCGCCCGAGCGCTCGGCTGCCCCCAAGGCTCAGCCTGTCGCGCAGTCCGCGCCGTGGGAATCTGAGCAGGTGCCCTACGACGACGCCATGGTCGGCGGCTTTGCCGGCGATGCGAGCGGGGACGATCTTCCTCCGTTCGACGTGCCGGGTGCGGCGTCCGCGCCCAAGTCCGCTGCAGCTGCCCCCAAAGAGGAGGACGCTCCTGCAGCTCCCTGGGAGTCCAACCCCGGCGCCGGCAGCCCCTTCGGCCATCAGGGCGCAGCCCCGAGCATCCCGCAGACCGAGGACGAGGCCAAAGCCCTCATCCGCAGCGTCTTCGGTCAGTCCACCATCTTCAAACCGGTGGAGTAGCTGTACGGGCGGGTATACTGCTCAAGAAGAGATCTCTTTGTCCGGGCGCATCTGTATTTCGGACATGTGCAACGTAGTGCCGCGTATATCGCATTCGAGCAGACAGGTACGTGACGGTCGGCCTAGGATGCCGAGGTCGATACGATACGTCGCATGGCTGTCCGTGTACTCGACTTGCTCGGCGTTGACGGTTGCTCCGATTGTCAATAAAGAGCCCGGTTCGGCATCGACAATCTTGAAGTCCTTTATCTTGACCTTGAACTCTTGGTAGAGGGACGGGCTGTTGTAGTAAACGGTTCGGGTTCCGTCGGTGCACTTATCGGTCGTCTCCCATTTGACGATGGGCTGGTCCGAGCTGACTATCAGCAGTTCTGCTCCAAAGGCTATAGCATGGGTGATGACAACCAGCAATGCCCAGCCGACAAAGAGATAGAGAACCACATATGCAACGGGGTGTTTTGAGCGGATGTTTTGGAGCGCGTTGGGGGCATTCATGGGGCACCTCCAAATTACTATCTATGGCAATCAAATTATACCCTGCCGCCATGTGCGCCGCCTCGAGCAGCGGTTCGGCATTTAGCTATTTAGTGGCGCACATGAAATGCCGGATTCGGCTCTACTAGATTGAGTGTGCGATATTATGCAACCTTGCATAATTCGACCTTGCATAATCTTTGAGTGCGGTTTGTATTGGAGGACATGTATATCGACTGAGGTAACACGTCCGCCCCGCTCGCTTGCCCCGCGCCGTGGTACGATTTTTGAGTTTGAAAGTCCCGCCGTGCTCCGGCTGCCCTTGCAGCTTGTCGCGCGGCCGCACGTAAAGGAGCCATCATGGCCGGTATGAACATGCAGCAGATGATGAAGCAGGCCCGCAAGATGCAGGAGCAGCTTGCCGCCGCGCAGGAGAACCTCAAGTCCCAGACCGTCGACGCCTCTGCCGGCGGCGGCATGGTCAAGGTGACCGTTAACGGCGAGATGGAGCTCGTCAACCTCACTATTGACCCCGATGCCCTCGATCCCGAGGACGTCGATATGCTGCAGGACATGATCATGGCTGCCGTCAACGAGGCCGTCCGCGGTGTCAACGAGCTCGCCAACAAGCAGATGGGCGCCATCACCGGCGGCCTCAACATCCCGGGCATGCCGTTCTAAGACACGCATATATATGAGTGCAAATCACAGTCTGCAAAAACTGCTCGATGAGCTGGGTCGTCTGCCAGGCATTGGTCCCAAGTCGGCCCAGCGCATCGCCTATTACCTGCTCGAGGCCGATGCCGAGGAGGCCCGCCGCCTGGCCGAGGCCATCCTGGAGGTTAAGCAGGAGGTCCACTTTTGCAGCCGTTGCTTTAACTACGCCACGGCCGACGAGTGCTCCATCTGCCAGGACCCGATGCGCGATACCACTCGCATTTGCGTGGTGGGCGAGCCGCGCGACGTCCAGGCGATCGAGCGCACGGGCAGCTACCACGGCCTGTACCATGTGCTGGGCGGCGTGATTAGCCCCATGGACAAGATTGGCCCTGAGCAGCTGCACATCCGCGAGCTGCTGGCACGCTTGGGCCGCGAGGACATCCACGAGGTCATCATCGCCACCAACCCCAACATCGAGGGCGAGACCACGGCGAGCTACCTGGCCCGCACTATCAAGCCGCTGGGCGTCGAGGTATCGCGTCTGGCAAGCGGCCTTCCCGTGGGCGGCGACCTGGAGTATGCCGACGAGCTTACGCTTGGGCGCGCCATCGAGGCCCGTCGCACGATTTAGGTGACGAGCTTGCTCCTGCCGTATGTTTTCCTCGCGACGCACGGGGTAGTCATAATTTCCCCGTGCGACTGTGAGTTTGTTGTGCAACAAAGATGCTTCGTATCCGCTTATCGCATGGATGCTTCCGCTCGCATCCTTAATTTGCCCATTCGTTGCGCAACCTTTTGGGTTCGCTGATACACTCAAATATGGATTTGAATGAATGCGCCGCTTCTGAGCGGCGTGTTTTTCTTGGAGGAGAACGCATGCGGCCCGGTGGCACTCAGATAAAGCGCGGCGCCGCGGTGCGCATGCGACGCCGACTGGGCTTGGCACCGCGGGCGTACGCACTGCTGTCGTGCTCGCTGGTGCTGGTCATAGCTGGCGTTTCTGCCTATGGCATGACCGTGCCGTCCATGATGCAGGCGCATGCCGCACGCGAACCGCGCGTGGGGCATGAGGTCAAAAGTGATCTGGGCACCACGACTGGATATGCTTGGGCAAGTGTGGTCGCGCATATTGTGTTTGGCACCGACGATGCGGATGGCGCCGAGGCCCCGGACAACGAAGTTACGCTTGCCAATGGCAAAACCATCGTGCTCACCAACACCAAGATCATCGATCGGTTGTCCAACAATAGCGTGGCGGCAACGGTGAATAAGGTCGAGCAGCAGAAGGAGCAGGACGCCCAGCAGTCCGGAAAGCCCGGTAGCTCGGATACTTCTGGCTCCGGCTCGGATTCATCGAGTTCGGGCGGCGGCTCTGGGTCGGGTTCCTCTACCGGAGGGTCTGGAAACGTCGGCTCGACGGGCGGCAACACTGACAACGATGCAAACTCCGGTGGCCTTTCCGCTGCTGAGGAAGAGAGCATTCACAGTTGGCTTGTGACCAAGTACAACATGCTCGACGGCTATGTTTCTCGTGCCAATGACGTGGTCTCGACCTATAACTCTACGGGAGATCCCAGACCGTGCGACAGCCTGGCGAATGACATGTTTGCCATCCGTGCTGAGTTCGGTCGACAAAGGTTCTCGACCGAATCTAAGTGGTATCAGCAGTATGCCAATCTGTGGGGCTGTTATACCAACCTATGTCAATGGGTCGGCCATTACGGCGATGATGACGTCGCGCTCGGTAACTTCAACAATAACGTGGCGGCGCTTGCCCTATGATGACCGATCTTGCATCCACCACACCACAATCGCTCGGTCGCGATCCCATGGTCGGCCTGCGCCTGGCGCGTGTCGACGGGTTTGAGCCGGCCATTGCGCTCGGTCAGGACGAACTGCCTGCCTATCTGCGTCGTTTTACGATGCTGTTTGCCGACGATGCCACCATGCGCCGTGGCGGTATCGGCCGCGTGACGCGTGCCGTCAACGCCCAAGGCGAGGCCGTGGCACTCAAGCAGCTCATCTTGCCAACGCGCGATGAGTTTGACGACGATGCCGCTCACGAGGCGCTGGTCGCCAAGTTCAAGGCGGCGTTTCGCGAGGAATACGAATGCCATCGCGCCCTTTCGGGCCTTAAGGGCTTTCCCCGCCTCTATGGCTGGGGCGAGGTCGACGGTGTGCCTGCAATTGTCATGGAATGGGTCGAGGGCGAGACGCTTGCCCGCTTGCGTTCGCGACTTGCCGTGGACGATGCCGGACGCCTGTCGCCGCTTGTGGCGGCGCGTCTGGGTCGCGACCTGTTCGATCTGCTCTGCCGTATGAGCCTGGTGGGCGAGGGCTTTGTCCATCGCGATATCTCGCCCGCTAATATTATGGTGCGCACGGCGCGTCTACCGCTTGACCGGCAGCTTGCCGAGGGCACCTTTGACCTGTGCCTGATCGACTTTGGCTCGTCGCTGGCGCTTGAGCCTGCGTCGGCCGTGGCCGGTACCGGCGGCAAGGCGTCGTTTACGGAGCGTTATGCGACGCTGCGTCGCGCGACGGTGGCCTACGCTCCGCCCGAGATGCTCACCGACGATATTCCCGACCTGCGCGCTTTGCGTATGTCGCCGGCGATCGACGTCTATGCCGCGGCAAGCACGGTTTACGAGCTCATTGCCGGCGTCGCGCCATACGAAGCCGCGCCGAGCACTTCGGGCGCCTCGGGTTCGCGCAAAAAGACGCGCGACATCGCGAGCCCCTACCGTCTCAAGATGGACACGCGGCCCGACTATCCCATTGGTGCCCATGCGCCCGGTTGTGATTTGACTCAGCTGCTTCGTCGTGAGCCCGATGTGGCGCTCGCCGCGGCCGAGCAGGCCCAGCAGCTAGGGCTTGAGCCGGATTCCGAAGAGCTACGCGATGCGCTGGCGTTTGTCGATGCCCAGCTGTTCGACGTGGTGATGGCCTGTCTGTCCAGCCATCAAAAAGATCGTCCCGAGCCGGCGGCGGTCGAGGCGGCGCTCTCGGCGTTTTGTGACCACTATGCGCAAAATGTCGGTCGTTCGCTCCGCGGCGAGCCGCTCACGCCGTGCCCCATGGATGCGTCTGGCCGCGCGGTGCGTCGCGCGCTGATGGTCGGCGCGACGGTCGTCTGTGGCGTGGTTTGGGCTGTGGTCGTGGTTTCGGCCGCGCTGCTGGCGTCGGGCGCTCGCGTGACGGCGACTTTGGGATCGCTCGTGTGGTCTGGGTCGCTACCGGGTATTATTGCCGCACTGGCGTTGGCGCTGCCAGGCATAGCCGGCGTTGCCGCGGGGGCACTTGCGCGCGATCGGCGCTCGGGCTTCCTGCAGGGTGTGCTTGCGCTTTCTGCCTGCGAGGTTCCGGTGCTGGTTGTGGCTGCATGTAGCGTATTTTCCCAACGCGCCGTGATGGGCGGCCTTGTTGCCGCTCTGGTTGCAACCTATACGCTTACGTGGTTTTTGCTTGCGATGGGCTTTGCCTTTGAACTTCCCGTTTCGGCACCGCGACGCACAAAAGCCCAGATGGCGACTCCGCTTGCCGGTGGAGCCGCAGCTGCCCGTACTTTTGGCGGACCTGTCGAAGTATCGTCCGATTCTATTTCTACGACCAAGGAGGCCTAGGTCATGGCATCTCAAGTTGAGCTCACCCCATGCGGGGTCATGTTTGACATCTTTAAGCGCGCGGCGCATCTGAGCCATATCGAGCTGTGCGGCTTGGTGCTTTCGTCCCGTCCGCTCGCCGACGGCCGCAGCCCGCAGAGCCGAGCCGCCGATCGCTCTTGGGTTTCCCGCTTTATCGTTCGCGCGCCGGTCGGCACGCTTCAGCAGCGCTACTTTGCCGAATACGGTACCTCGGCTGCGCGTATTATGTCGCAACTGGCCCTGCGCCAGCGCAATCCCATGGACTCCACGGCTGTGATCAATATGGTGTGCGGTCCTGCAGGTGAACCGATGGTACGCGCGCTCGAAGAGTGCCACCAGGACACGAATCTCTATCGCAACGCGCTCGATCGCCTGTCCCAGGCGGCGGAACTCATGCCCGCCGAGCGCGCCGAGGCCGTGCTGGTGCTGTTTGTCGCCGTCGGTTGTTCGGCGGATGTGCGGTCCTCGGTGAACTATGCCATCGACTACGCGCACGCGACCTGTGGCGGAGGCACATCCACGCCGCGTTCGCTTGGCATGTCGATGACCGCGGGCGAACGCGAACCCGCCCCGGCGCACCCCTTGGGCTTGCTGCGCGTACAAAACAGTTTTGTCGTGAGCGCCCCGCGCTGGATTCAGCCGAGTGAGCAGGGTGTTGAGATTGGCGCGCTGGCCACTGGCGAGGGCGATATTACCGACGTCGGCGACGATGTCTCGGCCCGCCATGCCCATATCTGGTGCGATGCTCAAAATATCTGGCACGTCGAGGACTTGTCGTCCACCAACGGAACCGTGGTGGTAAACGGGGCCACGCGCGTCTGCATTCAGGTCGAGCCCGGCCGTTCCGCCCAACTCAATCCCGGCGACGAGCTCAAGCTCGGCGAATCCACTACCTACGCCATCCTCTTCGGTGCCCTCTAGCCGGCAGTTAGGGACGTTCCTTTTCTGCCGGCACTTGGGGACACTCCTTGGCGCGCCAGGGCCGGCCGCTTGGGACGAGGGGCCATTTCGCCCCTTGGCGGTCAGTCGGGGTAAACCTTTACCGCCCGCCTATATTTGCCGAAATTACACTTGACGGCGGGGTACAATAAACCCGCATGCGGATTTCCGTTGCGGGCGCTTCCCATCGCCGGGGCGTGCCCGGGAGCATCCGGCATGCGGCCTTTGCGGCGCTCGGTCATGTGCAAGACGGGTAGCTGGGCTTGTGGAGCGCGTGCAGCCCTCCTCGCCTCGGCATGCCTTCTCTCCACGCCATGTACCTGCTGCTGAGCCTGCCTGCCAGATGATTGGAAGCAACAGCGAAAATCCCATCACGCCAACATCCCGGCGATCGCCGGGGCCTGTATACCTATATGAGAGGAGAGGGGTATATGGCGCGTAAGTTTAAGTCTATGGACGGCAACGAGGCGGCCGCATATGTTTCGTATGCGTACACCGAGGTAGCGGGAATCTATCCCATTACGCCGTCCAGCCCGATGGCCGACCATGTCGACCAGTGGGCGGCCCAGGGTCGCAAGAATATCTTCGGCACCCCGGTCAAGGTCGTCGAGATGGAGTCCGAGGCAGGTGCAGCCGGTACCGTTCACGGTTCGCTGGGCGCCGGTGCTCTGACCACCACCTACACGGCTTCTCAGGGTCTGCTCCTGATGATCCCGAACATGTACAAGATCGCGGGCGAGCAGCTCCCGGGCGTCTTCCACGTCTCCGCGCGTTGCGTCGCTTCCCACGCCCTGAACATTTTTGGCGATCACTCCGACGTCATGGCCTGTCGTCAGACCGGCTTCGCCATGCTCGCCGAGGGCAACGTCCAGGAGGTCATGGACCTCTCGCCGGTGGCTCACCTTGCCGCCATCGAGGGTAAGACCCCGTTCCTTAACTTCTTCGACGGCTTCCGCACCAGCCACGAGATCCAGAAGGTCGCCATGTGGGACTACAAGGATCTGGCCGAGATGTGCGACATGGACGCCGTCCAGGCTTTCCGCGACCACGCGCTCAACCCTGAGCACCCGCACACCCGCGGTAGCCACGAGAACGGCGACATCTTCTTCCAGAACCGCGAGGCCTGCAACAAGGTCTACGACGAGCTTCCCGCCGTCGTCGAGGGCTACATGAAGAAGATCAACGAGAAGCTCGGCACCGATTACGGCCTGTTCAACTACTACGGCGCCCCCGATGCCGATCGCGTCGTCGTGTGCATGGGCTCCTTCTGCGACGTGCTCGAGGAAGTCATCGACTACCTCAACGCTCACGGCGAGAAGGTCGGCCTGGTCAAGGTTCGCCTGTTCCGTCCGTTCTCCATCAAGCACTTTGTCGACGTTCTCCCCGAGACCGTCCAGAAGATCGCCGTCATGGACCGTACCAAGGAGCCGGGTTCCATCGGCGAGCCGCTCTACCAGGACGTCGTCTCCGCTCTCTACGAGGCCGGCAAGACGGGCATCAAGGTCGTCGGCGGCCGTTATGGCCTGGGCAGCAAGGACACGCCTCCCGCGTCCGCGTTCGCTGTCTTCGAGGAGCTCAAGAAGGACGAGCCCAAGCGCGAGTTCACCATCGGCATTGTCGATGACGTGACCAACCTGAGCCTGCCCGAGGCCGAGGATGCGCCCAACACCGCAGCTCCCGGCACCATCGAGTGCAAGTTCTGGGGTCTGGGTGGCGACGGTACCGTCGGCGCCAACAAGAACTCGATCAAGATCATCGGCGACCACACCGACAAGTACGTCCAGGCCTACTTCCAGTACGACTCCAAGAAGACCGGCGGCGTCACCGTCTCGCACCTGCGCTTTGGTGATTCCCCGATCCGTTCGCCGTACTACGTGACCAAGGCCGACTTTGTCGCCTGCCACAACCCCAGCTACATCGTCAAGGGCTTCAAGATGGTCCGCGACGTCAAGCCGGGCGGCACCTTCCTGGTCAACTGCCAGTGGAGCGACGAGGAGTTCGCCGAGCACATGCCCGCCGTGGCCAAGCGCTACATCGCGAACAACAACGTCAACGTCTACCTGATCGACGCTATCGACCTGGCTGCCAAGGTCGGCATGGGCAAGCGCACCAACACGGTGCTCCAGTCCGCCTTCTTCGCGCTGGCCAAGGTCCTGCCCGCCGAGGACGCCCTGCAGTACATGAAGGACGCGGCTACCAAGTCCTACATGAAGAAGGGCCAGGCCATCGTCGACGCCAACCACAAGGCCATCGATGCCGGCGCTACCGCTTTCCGTAAGTTCGAGGTTCCGGCCGACTGGGCTACCGCCGAGGATGCCGCTCCCGTCGAGCTCTCCGAGGAGACCAAGTCCGCTATCGCCCAGCAGGTCAAGAACCTGCTCGAGCCCATCGATCGCATGGACGGCGACAGCCTGCCCGTTTCCGCCTTCGTCGATTGCGCCGACGGCCAGTTTGAGCTGGGCGCCTCCGCATACGAGAAGCGCGGCGTCGCCGTGGTCGTTCCCCACTGGGACGAGACCAAGTGCATCCAGTGCAACCAGTGCGCCTATGTGTGCCCGCATGCCACCATCCGTCCGTTCGCGATGACCGAGGACGAGGCTGCCGCCGCGCCCGAGGCTACCCGCACGCTCGACGCCATGGGCCCCAAGGCCAAGGGCATGAAGTTCACTATGGCTGTGTCCCCGCTCGACTGCATGGGTTGCACCAACTGCGTCAAGGTCTGCCCCAAGGGCGCCCTCGAGATGGTTCCCACCGAGCAGGAGATGGACCAGCAGCCCGTTTGGGACTACATGGTCGAGAACGTCTCCGAGAAGAAGGAGCTCATCGCGGCCAACGTCAAGGGTAGCCAGTTTAAGCAGCCCTACCTGGAGTTCTCCGGCTCCTGCGCCGGCTGCGCCGAGACCGCCTATGCACGTCTGGTGACCCAGGTCGCCGGCGACCGCATGTTCATCTCCAACGCCACCGGCTGCTCCTCCATTTGGGGCAACCCCGCTGCCACCGCTCCTTACTGCAAGGACAAGGACGGTCACGGCCCGGCGTGGAACAACTCCCTGTTCGAGGACAATGCCGAGCACGGTCTGGGCATGGCCGTCGGTTACGAGGCCGTCCAGAAGAAGCTGATCGCCGCTACCCAGGACATCATCGCTGCCGATGGTCCGTCCGATGAGCTCAAGGCTGCCGGCCAGGCTTGGATCGACTCCGTCAACGACACCGAGGCTTCCAAGACCGCTGCCGCTGCCTACGTTGCCGAGCTCGAGAAGTGCGGCTGCGACGCTTCCAAGGCGATCCTCGCCGACAAGGCTTACCTCACCAAGAAGTCCTTCTGGATCTTCGGCGGCGACGGTTGGGCCTACGACATCGGCTTCGGTGGCCTGGATCACGTCCTGGCTTCCGGCCACAACGTCAACGTCTTCGTCTTCGACACCGAGGTTTACTCCAACACCGGTGGTCAGGCCTCCAAGGCCTCGAACCTGGGCCAGGTCGCTCAGTTCGCCGCTGCCGGTAAGGTGACCAAGAAGAAGTCCCTGGCCGAGATTGCCATGAGCTACGGCTACGTCTACGTGGCGCAGGTCGCCATGGGCGCCAACCCGGCTCAGACCCTCAAGGCCATCCACGAGGCCGAGGCCTACGACGGTCCGTCCCTCATCATCGGCTACAGCCCCTGCGAGATGCACTCCATCAAGAAGGGTGGCATGCAGAACTGCCAGGCCGAGATGAAGAAGGCTGTCGAGTGCGGTTACTGGAACCTCTTCCGCTTCAACCCCGAGGCTGCTGCCGGCAAGAAGTTCTCGCTCGATTCCAAGGAGCCCGCGGGCGGTTATCAGGAGTTCCTGATGAACGAGGCCCGTTACGCTTCGCTGACGCGTTCCTTCCCCGAGCGCGCCGAGGAGCTCTTCAAGGAGAACGAGCAGGCCGCTATGGACCGCTACGCTCACCTGCTGAAGCTCAAGACGGTGTACAACGAGGCCTAGGTCTCTCACCGCAGGATCTGAGGGCTGACCTTCGCGGACGTCCTCGGACATGAAAGAACCCCCGCTGCGCACTACGTGCGGCGGGGGTTCTTTCGTCCTGCGGAGTGCGC
>OHZC01000232.1_pt1 | contig 22270 bp, 20 predicted proteins | sample 1580361 | NCBI WGS metagenome assembly OHZC01 (sample SAMEA3882532, study PRJEB24775) | human gut metagenome | biome: human-associated habitat; feature: intestine environment; material: feces | place: Netherlands | collected 2009/2010
GCTTTTTCGATTAACCAGATTTTCGTATTTCAGTTAACGAAACAGATTAAACATGACGAGTCAAGCCACGACAGGCTCGCGTCGTACTGCGGCCTGGCGCCGCGCAACTGCCAGGCGGGGACCTCGATCTCCTCGGTGACGGCATCGCGCCAAGGCAACAAAAGGCTGAAGAACCTGCTCATATTCTCGTGCAACGACCTTACCCGGACAGATGGAAGATGGAGCGACTACTACGCCAGGTGCCGAGAACGGGGCATGCCGCACGGCAAGGCGCTCAAAACGCTGGTGCGAAAGAGGTTGAAGGTCACCTACGCGATCATGCGGGACAGGGTGCCCTAAGCCGCCTAGTCGAAACGCAGCACTCCGAACAGACTGGAGTCCGCCGGTCGAAAGGCCTGGCGTCAGCATTTCGCGATTCAATCTCGCGAACGGCATTCCCCGGTTGACAAAACTATAGGAACACCTGTGCTGTTACTCCTGCTATGCGCGTGATTGAGTATCCGCTAGCTTAAACACTGCTGAATATCGCGTAACAGCACCGCCGTTATCATGTGTTGGCATCTGGGCAGACGCTGGTCCTTGTGCCCTTTTATTGCTAGCGCTCCATCTGCAGCACTGCCGCATGATGGCCTCTCCCATGTCGGCCCAGATCGCGTCTATGTGAAACCTCCTCGTTCAGTCGACCGCATGGCGGCGCGAGTGTAACGGGATGCCTGGAGATGCATTTAATAGCGGTGCCTGACGGCAATATTCGGTCAGGAAGACAGCGGTGCTGATTCGCAATACAGGTGGTGTCGAAAGGGCCTAGGACTCATGTGATTGCATAAGCCGCAACAGTGCTGAAAAGGCTAACTGCTTTTGTTCGTGCATTGGCATCATATTCATAAAAACAACCGGTCCCGACGTTGAATCTAAAATCATCGTTTAGCATTGATCCTGGCTGTTTCCAGAAAGCCACTAGTTTTTTTAACTCATACATGAAAAGGAGGTGACGAAAATGGAGAAAGAGGAAATCGAGCTGGCCAGCGATAAATCGGCTTCCGACATCGAGATCACTGTTGAAGAACTTCTGGACTTCGGCATTGATGTTGATCAGGTTATACAGCGCCGCTGCTAAGGTCTGATAACACAATCGCCTCCGTTTAATGTGACGGAGGCGATTCCTATTCGCCCGAAAGAAAGGAGCTCAAGTTGAAGGTTGATTTCACTCTGATCAATCCGGTGAATCACTACAGGAAGACCCTTGTTGATAATCTGGCCATCTTGAATCTAAGGGCCGTTTCTGAAGCAGCGGGATTTTCAACTCACGTTATTGACTTTCAGCGTAAGTTCCTCGAAGAAGAAAAGACTTTTTCAAAAGAAATCTATCGGTGGTTCTCCGACGAAATAAAAGCAATCGACTCCCATGTTTTTGGTGTTTCGATCATGAACGCCTCTTATATCTGGGGCATCATGATAGCGAAGATTATTAAACGGGCGCATCCCGAATCGGTTATCATATTTGGTGGTCCCCAGATCACTTCACTTCGAGAAATGGTTTTTCAGGATTGTCCCGAGGTTGACTTTCTATCGATCTTTGATGGGGAAGAAACCCTCCCGCTTCTACTCGAATATATTGCTTGCGGCGCTCAGGGCGATTTACCTAAAAATTCGATTTCTAAAACCGGGGATTCTGGATTATGCGAGTTGATTGAATACGACATTAACAACCTTCCGGAACTCGACTACTCCAATTCATACGGCATGAACGTGGTCAACATTGAGGCAGGTAGAGGTTGCCCGTTTAATTGCTACTATTGCTCATCCAGAGTGCTTCTCGGTCAGAAAGCGCGATTTCTTAATGTCGACAAACTGCTCGAAACCTCGCAGCGTGTCTACGATTGCATGGCAAAAACCGGCACTCTTTCTTCAATTAACTATAATCATGATAACTTTTTAGCATCGCACAAGTACTTCTTTGAATTTGCAGTCAAAAAATATGCAATGAATTATGATTTCAAATACAACTGTGAGGGACGAATCGATACGATAACTCCCGAGATCATTGGCCTACTTAAGGCAACCGGATGTATCTCCGTATTTGTTGGCTTGGAAACTGGCTCGCAAAGAATACAGCGAATCTGCCGGAAAAACTTGAATCTTAAAAAAGTAATTCCTACCGTAAAATCCATCATTTCCTCTGGCATGAGATTCGAAACCAATTTTATCATCGGTTTTCCAGAAGAAACATATTCCGAAGTACTCGACACCCTTGCCCTTGCTCAAGAAGTCGCGTCGACCAGTTTTATGTCAAACGTTGACTTTTCCTATATGAGCCCAGAGCCTCTTACTGATGTTGCTCAAGGGGTGAATAAAGAGGATTATATCATCGTAAAAGAATCTCAGTATTACTTAGATTTACTTGCTGCCGGAATTGACCCAAACAGCCTGTCACCTCTTCATTTCAATCATCTGTACACAGTCAGAAATGAAAATTACGACATTCTTGACGTGCTCGCGCGTGCCGATACGTATTTTGATTTGATAAACCATTTTAAATTCGCAACCTACCTTATGATTCATCGAGATGGTAGAAGCATTGAAGATATTTTTGAAATGTGTCGCGATCGTGATGCATTTGCCGTTGCAGAAAGCTATACGGCAACTCTAGATCAAGCTGGTGTGTATTATGCGGTTTCTTGTTTCGAAATCGACCGGCTGGCAATAGTTCGTCGAGAAGAGAGAGCGCAGGATGTCCTATTCTATCGATACCCTGTTCAAAAGCTTTATCAGCTCTTCATTGAGACTATGAACATTTCAGGCTTCGAATCAGTGGCGAGCACCCCGACAAAAATAGTCGTTAGGAGTGCCAAATGAATAAGAATGCCACTGCGCAGCTGCACATCTATTCCGCCTTTTTCGTTCTCGCGGGATTTGTTTTAAATCGGGGAGTGTTTCTACTTTTCCTTGCGGAGAAAGGAATGTCTGTCACGGAAATCGCGCTTTATCAAGCCCTGTTTAACATTGCAACGGTCGTCCTCGAGCTGCCAACAGGGCTGATAGGCGATTTCTTTGGAAAGAAGTTCTCGATTCAAGTTGGCGTGCTGCTGCTTTTCTTCCATACGGCTGGCATGCTGTTGATCTCAGGCCCCTTTCTCGTCGCGCTTTCCCTTGTTGAGGCACTCGCCTACTCCCTTCAATCGGGATCCGAACAAGCACTTTTATATGAAATTGCCCGAAATGCCGGTCAAGGAGAGCGCTTCCTCACCATCAACGCTCGGCTGCTTGCCGCGCAATCAATCGCGACGGGAGTGGCAATCGTACTTGGATCATTCATTGCCCAAGTATCTTGGAGTGCCCTCTACGTATGCGTTTCCGTTTTCTATCTCCTGCAGCTTTTCCTTCTGTATCCCATTGAGAGGATGGAAACGACCCATTCCAAAAACTCTGGGGAGGAAAGGTTTGACGTAGCCAAGGTCTTCAGACGCGAAACCTGGTGCATTGGAGAATCCGCTTTTGCGGTGTTGCTTCTTCTAATCGGCACAAGCATGCTCGATGGATTCTATGGGAGTTATTACAACTTGAATCAGTTGGTATTCGACGCATTTGATGCGCCCGTCTCCATAATAGGAATCTTTTTCGGTGCATCCTATGCAGTAAATGCGACGGCCTACATTGCAGCAGATTTCTTCTCATCGCGTTTCGGGAAAAGAAATACCATGCTCGGCTCGATGCTAATCGAGGCCGGTCTTTTCATGATTCTTCCGTGGTTCGCTTCAAATCCGCTGTGTTTGTTTGGCCTTAGCATGGTGCTTTGTTTTCTCCCAGAAGTGGTGTACATCACTTCGGAAAACTTAATCCAAGACGCGATAGCGGACGATCTCCGCGCGACGATCCTTTCCGTCGCGTCTCTGGTAAGGGCTCTCTTTTCTGCAATGTTTTTCTCCATATTTGGATATGTGTTGGGGTTATATCCCATTCAGATAGCGCTCGGTGTTATTGGCGCAATCGCGATAGCAATTACCGCCGTTGTTTCTTTAAAAATGGTAGGAATACATGTCTCCAAGAATTGATATATCGATTGACGAGCTGCCCGAAGCGTCGAGCCTTCTTGATGGACATGACTATTCGTCACAAATCATTCAGCGTATCGCCGGGGTTCCAGTAATACTCGATGCATCGGGATGCCCTCATTCCCCTTTTTTCGAAGTTGAATATGATGACAGGACGATTAGGTTTACAAGTCGACATGATAGTGAGCATATTGTCGAGTTGGGGAGGAAGCTTGACTACGTCCATCACAATTGCAGCGGCTTTCTAAAGACTTTCTTTTTGAGAATAGATGTAATTGATGGTCACTGCTATTCGCTAAGCAATCATGCAAAGTCGCTGTCCATTGCATTCCGGACCGGAGGAAGGGTGGGACCATTTTTACATCTCCTCTCTTCTCACTATTTTTGTGTCAATGATTTTTCTGTTACGCAAATCGGAAGGCAGGAAGTCAAACTGAGCAGCGCTGCGTGCACTCAGACTATGACGATAAAGCGCATCGAGAATAGATGGATTGACGTCTTGTGTTTTCTTCTCGGAAGAACCATGGCAAGCTGCAATACAAACATGCCCTTATTAATTGAGCGCTATTGCAAGAGCGCGCGACTGCACCATGGATTATCTGGCATAGAGGCTGTTATCGTTTTTTCAAACAAGCACTCTCCCTATTTCGCCGACGAAGAAGGACGTAGGAACATCCTCTCTCTCGTTGACACAGAGGCAATCAGAAGACTTCTGTCGCCGAAACTGAAAGATCCTTCCTTCGATTACGGCGTGAATAAATCCGATGAACAAAGAGAGATAACTGCGAAATTATCAATTTCATACGACAAATACTACCCCAATAAAAAGATTGTAAAACTTATAGCGCTTCAATTAGCATCGTCAGGCAGGTATCATCCAAAACTCATGTCGAGTGATTATTTCTCTCCTCAATCGGATTGGGCGGATGTACACCTGCTTTTAATTCCGAATACTTTCAATGACCCTATTTTTATCTACTATCAACTCGCACTACTGACGGGCTTGGGCAACCGAATGCGTCTCCAAAAGTATTTATCGGTTTTGAGCAGGTATTTTTCTGGCATGATTTCGCGCCAGGCGTTTAACGAGAGAGCCGTCGAACTGTTTGGCGAGGCTGCGTGTTTTCTGCCGATCGGACGACTCTCCAGCGCCTTCTTCATGCGAAACACTTTTCCAGAAGAAGGCTTGAGGGAAAGGATATTAAATGTTCTATTGGAACGATAGTGCTTATATCAGGAGAGATTCCAACGAACTTATATTGCAAGGATTAAAATCGCGAGTGAGGGTCAAAATCTCTGATTTGAGTACAAATCTTTTTGAGCAGCTCGCCAAACAAAATATGATAGATGAGACGAACCTTGAAGCTCGCGAGCAACGATTCTTGCTAAGGCTCAACGAACTTGGTTTTCTAGAGACTGAAGAATACGAGCTGGAATCACCCCACTCGAGGACAGCTCGCTTTTTGTCTTATTATTCCGACGCTCCGCTGACGTTACTTAAGCAAATCGGCGCCGTTCATCTTGCCATCGTTGGTATGGGCGGCATAGGGCAGGTGGTGGCGGAGCATTTGGCTGCTGCTGGAGTTCGGCATTTTACATTAATCGACGGGGATCGAGTTGAGAGGTCAAACGTAAATCGTCAGTTTCTTGTTGGTCCCGACAAAATAGGAGAAGCAAAAGTAGAGGCAGTTTCCAAAACACTTGTTAATCGCTATCCGGATCTTTCGCTTAATCCAGTTGCGTCTTACGTCCGCTCTGCCGAAGAACTCATGCGTTGCGTTCCTTCGAGGACTTCAATGCTTGTTTGCGCTGCAGACAGTGGGGAGGGGGTCAATCCCAGGTCAATAGTTCTTGAAGCGTGTATAGAAAAGGACATCCCCTGTGCATTTTGTGCTGTTGGAGTAGCTGATGGGGAAATTGGTCCTATTCTCGAAAAGCAGAGCGATATGAAATCCTATCTCTCTTTCCTCCAGCGAGCCGAAGAGAACATAGTCCGCATGCCCGTGCCAAAGGGATCAATTTGTTTTACGAACACTCTTGTGGGAACTGCGCTAGCAATGGAGATATACCGATATCTTTGTACAGGATCGAGCCCCATGCATCAACATACATGCTTCTGCTCCTTCATGAACTTTAAGGGTTTAATGTACAAGAGGGTAGGCAGCGAGAATGATACGAATTCTGTAAAGAAATCCCTGTGAAGCATTGGCTTGACAATGTCTGACGGCACTGTCGGACATCTACGCGTGGGACAAGCGAGTAACGCGAGCGATTTCAGGCCACTAGTGGCCCCAGCTGCGGCTTTGCCGCAGGTTCAATGTCAGACATTTTCAATGTCTGACATTGAACGAAGCTGGCGTGCAAAATGGCCTCACAAGGCCATTTTGCACCGTCTCAGGGGCGCGATTCAGGGTTTGCCGCTGCGTCCGTTATCGTAATAACAAGGCGCGCGAGTGTCCTTCCCCCGGTCCAAGGGCGGAGCCCTGGCAAGCGCCGAACCGCCCGGGTCGGCGGCAGATTTGTACACACATTTACGATGGGGGTACAAGTATGCGTCTCTTGCGAGATTTTTCATCTCACAGCACATTTCACGGCAAACCATCGCCGCGCTTAGATCGCCTCGGTGTCCGGTAGCGAACCTTTTACCGAGACGCACCGGAGACATTGCGTAACTGTGTCATGCCGCAACAATGTAAAAGTGTGACTGCCGAACTGTGTAATAACGCAATAACGTAACAACGTTATTGCGTCACTTTTTAACACCGCCAAGGGCGCCGGGTTTTTAGGGCAGAGCCCTAGTGCGCCGCCGGGCTTTGTACGGCGGCGCACGACACTTGCGGAAAATTTTCAGGCGCGATTAGTTCAATGTTCAATTGTTCTGCTATTCCACAGTCACGTTGTTCTGTTATTTCGATTTGCCGTAATCGCACAGCTACGCTACTACGTAGTTACGTTATGACACAGTCGCGTTGTGTCATAGTTCGGTTCCGCAAGAGTCGTACACCGCCGTACAAAACTGCGTTTTGCCCGGCGGCGTACGTTTTAGGGCTCTGCCCTAAAACCCGGCACACGGCAAAACGAAATAACAGAACTATGTAATAACGACATTACGTAAATACGGCATTACTGAAAAAGTGAATACCGTTGACACTCCCCGTAGTTGAAACCAGGGGTTTTACGACGGTTTTGATAATCTATGTGGTCAATATGATGCCGTTGAACCCGCGTATCGATACCGCTCAGCCATTCGCCTCGCCCCCGTCGCACGTATCTTCATCCGGTCTGTTACTTTTAATCTAACAATTCTTTGAGGAACGTAGGTGCTTCTAAATGTACTGTCGACTTCTTCTCAAACTAATCCTAAGAGACAAGGCCGTATGGATTTGTACGCTCGTTCTCGCTGCAGCCTTTTCCGTCCCCATTGCGTTCAATTCACCCATCTACGGGCCCTTCTTTATGAAACAGGGCATGCAGAGCTTTGTCGACGCATTCAATACGCGCGCGCCCCAGGCCAGCGGCACAGACCTATCTCCAGAGCAGCAAAATGACGCGGAGCTTGCAAGATACGCGAACGCCGCCCTCGCCGCTCAAACCGACGCCGCCTTTCTCGATTCTGCCGAGAGCTACTACGCGCTCATGGGCGAAGGCTTCCAATCCGGGTCCATCGTGGGAGACCAAGAGACCAATGACGCAGACCTCGCGTATTGCCGCGCTCTGAGCAGCTCCGGCATCACGGATATCCCGGCCTCCGCAAACGACCTGCCATTCCTTTCCTTCCTGCCTTACGCCATTGCCACGGCGCCGTCTTTCCTTCCCTTCATCCCCTTCCTTCTCTCGTCGATACTCGTGCTCGGCGCCACAAGGCCCGGGACCCTGGCGGCGAAGGCGCCCGTGCCCAAATTCCGGCGCCTTATCCAGACCGTGTTTTCGATAATCGCCGCGGGGACCGCGATGCTCCTCGCCGGCCTCGCACCCGGGGGCATTTACGCCTCGGCCCTAAACGGCTTCGGGCAAATTGGGTACCCGATCGCCTTCTTCCATGACGGCGCGCTTACCACCACGACCGCGGGAAACGTCTTCACAGCCCTGCTTATCGCGCTTCTTGCGGGCGGAACCTTAATATCCGTTTGCTCCGCCGTCCTATCGACCGCAACGAGGCGCGTCCTCGCAGGCCCCCTTACCTCCGCGCTGCTTGTCGCGGCCCCGGCATTCCCGTTATTGTCCGATTCGGCACTAGGGCATAATGCCGTGCTCGGGCTCCTGCCACTGCCCGTATTCTCGCCTATCGAGGCAACGGGTTACGTAGGATGCTTCCCGACAGAATTCATTGGCTCCGGTTCAAGCGGTGCATCGATGCTTGCCGTGGCCCTGGCATACGTCGCGGTCTTTTTTGCGGTCGGCGCCGTTGCGACACGTTCGCCCAAACAGCCTGGACCCGCGAAAAAGCACCATGGGCTCGAGCTTCTGGACGCGAGCGTGGGATACGGAAGCACGACGATACTTTCAATCGGGTCGCTTTTCCTGAGCCCGGGAACGGCGGCGGGCCTCGTTGCTCCCAACGGCTCGGGGAAAACCACCCTTCTTGAAGCGCTGTCGGGCCAATTTCCCACCCGCATCCGCTCGGGAAGCCTGGCGGCAGACGGAATCTGCCAACGTCGATCAGCCGAATTTGCAGAACTCGTCTACCTGAGCTCTTCGGGCAGCACGGATCTCTATCCCACGCTATCGGCCATCGAGCACCTTGCTTTCGTTAGGGAGGCGTGGAAATCGGCCGCCGACATCGACTCGCTCTGCAGCTCCCTCGGAATCTCCCCATATCTCGACAAGCCGACCCGTAAACTCTCGACAGGAATGAAGCAGCAGGTAAAGCTTGCCATGGCGATAGCGACCGATTGCCCGTACCTCATCCTCGATGAACCGCTGAACGGCCTCGATCCGGGAAAGCGGAAAACCTCCTGCGACGCGATGCGCAGCGAAGTGGCGCGGGGACGCAGCGTGCTCATCTCAAGCCATCTACTCGACGACCTGGCAGACCTCACCAACTCGTTCTACTTCATCGAAGCCGGCACGCTCGTGGAAAAGATCAAGTCGTCCTCGCAGACGCTCAAGCAGGAATACCTCGATACATACGAGCGAGGTGAATGACATGAAACTATTTGAACAGCTGAAGTCCAATGCGTCGCGCATGGCTGTCTACGCCATCCTCGTGGCAACGGCTTTATGCGGAATCGCGGCACCCGTCTATGCGCTCAACGGGGAGAAAGGCGATGTCGAACCCGCGTACATGGCTTCGACGGTTAAGGACCGGTACAAAGCCTTCTCTGGAGACACGTTTTACGTAGCAGAGTACGACACGACCTACCGTCAGCTTCGCTACAACAAGGGCTACGACTATCTAGGCGCAGAGGCAATCAGCTATACATCGGGTTGGTACGGCCCCAACTATGGACACATAACCCAGTTCAAGTGTAACTACCGTGTGTACAACTAAAGCAACCCGGCCGGGACGAGGGGTGACGCAAAAGCGTCGCCCCTCGTTTTTAACCATGTCAACTGAACCTGGTTCAGGCTTCAATGCAAGAAGAAGCAGGCCGAGGATAAGAGACATTAAGGCTAATAGCCCGAACTCGTTGCCCGACCGTCACTATTAGTGACTATTAGACAGGACTTGCGGACGATACAGCTAATAGTCGGTACTTGCAAATCACCCGCGTGTACCGAAAGGTATGGCAGGAGAGGCTGCCGATACGCTGCGCGCTAGATGCCGATCGTATCGATGGGTGCGATGGTGATGCCGTCCGGCGTCGTGTGGGTAGGCATCCCGAACCCGATGACGATGAGCTTAGCCGCAGGCGGTCTTTCCCCGCGCTCGACCAGCTTCCGCTCTAGGCGAAGCAGGTTCTCGGATGCCTCCGGCACCTGCGGGCTTCCTAGCTTGACCTCGACCGCGATCCATGGCCCGTCGCGCCTGTGGACGATGGCATCGACTTCCAGATCGTCGGCGTCGTGGTAATGCGAGACGGAGGCGTCGTTGACCGCCGCATAGACCTTGAGATCGTGCAGGACGATGGACTCGAAGAGCAGGCCGAGGGTCTTCGGGTCGGCCGTCAACGACTTGGGATTCGCGCCGAGCAGCGCCACGGCGAGCGAGGGGTCCGCGAGATGTCGCTTAGCGCCCTGGCGCAACCTCACCGGGGATCTGAGCGCCGGGTGCCACGCCGGGATGTCGTCGACGATATTGATCCGTCGCAGCGCGTCCATGTAACTCGCAATTGTGTTCTTCGATATGTCGCCGTCCAGATCCCTTTCAATGGCTTTCGTGCCGGAAAGAGTCGACTCGTTGCGAGCGAGCGAGCAGAGCAGGGACCTGACCTTTTCCGGGTCGCGTCTCACTCCGTCGATTCTTGAGACATCGGATTCGCACACGCCATCGATATAGGCAGCCGATATCCGCATCGCTTCGGCGGTCGTCCTGCCGACCGCCTGAGGCCAACCGCCGCGGCAGAGAATATCGGCAACACCGCTGATGCCATCGATGGACCCGAGCGATGTTTTAACGGGATCGCCTGCAAACAGCGCACCGATCGAAACCGCACCAGACGAGACGCCAAGTTCGGAAAGCGTCATGGTGTCCATCCGCAGGCGGGAGATGCGCCCGACGCCGCTGTGCATCGGTCGGTCCGCATCGTTCGGCGTCGCCGAGCCGGTAAGGATAAACTGCCCTGGTTCCCCTCCCCTCGCATCGCACTCGAAACGCACTGCGTCCCATAGCTTCGGCTCCTCCTGCCACTCGTCGATGAGTCGCGGCGCCGCACCGGTTATCGCCTGAGCCGGGTCGAGGCGAGCGAGTTGAAGCGCCGCGAAGCCGCCAGCGGGATCGGAGAGAGAAAGCGATGACTCCGCAAAGCGGTGCGCCGTCGTCGTCTTCCCGCACCATTTCGGTCCCTGAACAAGTACCGCGCCGAAAATGACGAGGTCTCGTTCGATCAGCCGATCGACGCATCGGTCTATATATCTATTCACTAGTGCACCCCACTTCTTAAACAGATAAATTATACTGTTTATCTGCTGCGTTGGGACAATTGCAGGTAATTTATTGGGACAATTGCAGGTAATTCATTGGGACAATTGCAGGTTGAACTATGAAGCTTGTACTAAAAGAAAGCCTATAAGAATGTAGGATGCATATAGCGCACGGGAGCGCTTATAGGCTTGGCAGAGCCGGCGCCCTGCGCGGATGGAAACAGTTTGGGGTTTTCTCCCAGCAGCTGAAGCCGCCCTAGTAGGGGCGGCTTCAGTCATTTAAAGGGATGAGCTCGTGCATCTCTCCCTTACCGGAATCAAGCCTTTCTGCAGCTACCTCTAGGTGTTTCTGGTTCTCTTTGCTCCAGAAAGGATCAATCTCCTCGACCGGGGTTCCAGTGATCTCGGTGACATCGTCGGCATCGACCTTGAGCTTTGCGACGATTTCTTTCACCACCCGGCGCCGTGCCTCATCTTTGATCTCCTCGCCGACCTCGCCGAACTCCATCGACGGCCCGTCCTTGCTCACCGGTCCATACATATGGATCCCCCTTTTTCAATCCGTCTATTGCGATGGATCTTCTAGAAATTGGGCAAAAGCGTACTCATGCAACGTTGCATGAGTACACAATACACCGCATTATCGCGCTACGTTTCTTGCGGCAACGTAGAACCGGCAGTACTCCGGCTTGAAGACGAACTCAACAGTCCCGGTCGCCCCCATTCGGTTTTTAGCAACGATGACATTCGCGATGCCCTTGGCCGGGCGTCCATCCATGTTCGCCTCTCGATCGTCGGCTGAACGGTCCAAGAACATAACGATATCGGCGTCCTGTTCGATCGAGCCGGAGTCGCGAAGATCAGACAACTGGGGCACTTTTCCGACGCGATTCTCAACCTGCCGAGAAAGCTGGGATAACGCAATGACGGGAACGTTAAGCTCCTTTGCGAGGATCTTGAGCGAACGGGAGATCTTGCCGATCTGAACGTTCCTGCTCTCGAACTTGCTTCCCTTGGGATCATCAACCAGCTGCAGGTAGTCGACGATGATGATTCCCTTTCCTTGCCCGCGAAGCATGCGCCTCGCCTTGGCGCGAATGGACGCGACGGTCGTTCCGGGCGTGTCGTCGATGTCGATTGGCAGAGCACTCACGGATGCCACGATGTTCTCAGCCAGGGCGCGGTCGCCCTCCTTGATAAGCCCATCCCTGATGGCTCCGATGGTCAAGCCGCTTGAAGCGCCGGCCGACGCGCTCGCGAGTATGCGCTGTCCTATTTCGGTAGCAGTCATCTCCAGCGAGAAGAGGCATACCTTCGTACCAACGCTTGCGATCGATGTTGCCAGATTGATTGCGAAAGCACTCTTACCGACCGCTGGCCGAGCGCCGAGGACGATGAGCTGTCCAGGCTCGAACGAACCGATAAGCTCATCGAGCTTGGAGAATCCAGTTTTGACATGGTCCGTCGCTCCGCCCGTCCTGGTCGCCTCGGCGGAATCGAGGACGAGGCGTAAAGCGCTTTCCATGCTCTTGTAATCGCTTGGGACGGATTGCTCGGTCGCGGCGAGAAAGGTGTCCTGGACTGCGGAGATGTATTCCGCGGTGTCTATCGGCGGGTTATTGGTTAGCGACGTTACTTCAGCGGTCGCGGCGATGACATTACGGCGAGCGGTGTCACGTCGCAGGATGTCAACGTAGTGCTCATACGACGCCTGAGCAAAGTCGTCCGAGATGAGTTCGATGACGTATGCCTCGCCACCGACGGCAGCGAGCTTTCCGCTGCTCCGAAGCCCATCGATGACGGAGACGCAGTCGGCCCCGATACCCTTCGCATCAAGATCGCAAATCTCCTTGAAGATCGTCCTGTTCGACGGAGAGAAAAAATCTGACTCCGTGCAACTTGCCACGATTTCCACGCGTGAAACGCGGTTCGTCATGGCGGCGGCCAGCACTTTCTTTTCTGCTTCGATGTTGGACGGGAGTTTCGTTGGTAACGGCATATTTGGCCTTCCTACTGCGTACCAATGCAACGTTGCATGAATACGCAGTTGAATAATTTGTTATTTTCTAGATATTTTCTAGAAAATATCTAGATTTATCCCTTAATGCGCACTGATGCAACGTTGCATCAGTGCGCATTTACTTGTTTCTCTTTCTCGACTTCTTGAGAATCGCTTCCAGTGCTCGTGTGCGGTCATCTTCGAGACGGACCGCAGCAACAGCGGCCCCCGACGCGATTTCCGGCACGACCTGCTTTCCCTGCTTCTTGAGCTCAATGAAACCTTGCTCGGCAAGATACTTCCTAGCCTTTTGGAGCGCGGAGACGGAAATACCCAGGAGCTCTGCCAGCTCCGGGTTCTTCATCGCGCCGCGGGGGTGGTTCAGCAGACTTTGGGACACGAGGTCGCCGAACACGACACAGGCTGCATCGTGGAACGCATCACTTGCAAGCATGAATCGCGGCACGTGAAGGAACTGACCGCTAATCAATTCGCTTTTGGACATGCCGACAAAGTTACCGATTTCATCAAAGTCAACCGAAAGAGCCCCGCTTTCCGAGCGCACGACCCATCCCCAACCAACCATCTCGTTGATGGTTGTACTCACTCGGCACCGATCGATATCAAGTTCGACGGCCGTTGACTCACGAAGCTCGGAAAGACCAGATCCGATATGCGAGAGCAGGATAACGGTTCCGATCGAGCATTTGCGCCCATTCGGCATCGTCTTGCCAACCACCGAAACGAGACCGAGGCGCACGAGAAGCCATGGATAGTCCTTGAGCTCACGGGTTGCGACGGGGCGCTGCAGCACAGGCGCTGCAGCGGAAGTACCCAGATTGCCTCCACCAACCGAAAGCTCGGTTTGGAACACGAACGGCGCAGGGGCATCATTCGATTTTTCAGATTGACTGCCGACGGCGGCAGCCAGAGCGTTGGCCAAGCTGGTCATGATTATCACGACCTCTAGCCGACAGCATCATCTGCCAAGGTACATCCACAAAAACCAGCGGTAGAACCGAAGGTACTATGGTATGATGTCCTTGACAAATCGATATCACGTCGGAAAGAAAGACTCATTTGCTTGGCGGCTGCGAGTCTTTTTTTCTGCCTATTTTTCCTCATCGCCAGCCCGATCCTCGCGCTCATGAAGCATCTGGTTGCGCAAAAGCACGCCGATATACCCGGACTTGTTCATTCCGGTCTGCTCGGTAACCTCGGTAAGATAATCCACGAGCTCAACGGGAAGGGTGAGCAACACGCGCTTCTTGGACGGAGTTGCGTCCTTCTTGGATTCCATCTCAAATACCTTTCTGGCCGAATTTACATTGCAAATAGTATATCCGTATATATCACGATGTTCAAATATATTTCTTCACGGTTGAATGCGTTGTCATAACCCCTTAACGCGTACTCATGCAACGTTGCATCAGTACATAACGTTGCATGAGTACGCACATAGCGTTGCATGAGTACACATTTATGTTGCATCAGTACGTGATAAATAGGGGTTAACGTTGCATGAGTACATGTCCCTATATATGTAGAGAAAAGAGAATTGAGAATTAAGAGAGAGGGCCACAAGTGGCCTAGAACCCTTGCTTGAAACTCACTGAAAGACGAACGTCTTTTTGCAATCGTGAGGTGACTACAGATAGGGCATCTTTTTCAGCTGCTATCCATTCCGACATTCAGTCGACCTCACGTCTAGACCACGGAAACGGCCACAGAATCGAATATCTGACACTTTGGAACCAATTCGACCGTATTCCTCAGACTGTATTATTTCGATGCCTTAAATCGGATCTGAGAGCCTACAAGAAAGAAAAAGCACCTTCCGGTGCTCTTCTTGACTGACGTTTGATTAAGATATGTTCGCGAAATGCGATATCAGGATGCTTGTTCCAATTCTTCAATCAGATTGAGCAATCGGTTTACGGCTGGTCCTAGAAGGTCTGAAAGAGCGAGCGTGATTTCACTCCCTGATTCCTCCATTGCCATTGCGAGGCCCTTTAGGCCATGAAGCTCGATGGCGAACTTGTCGTAAATTTCGGCGCGCGTCTCCTCGGCCGTTTTCGTCGAGTCTTCGATGGCATCCTCTGGGATGGTGAACGAATCAATATTGTCGCTCTCTTCGAGCAGGCCGAGCAATCGGTTTACTGCTGGGCCGAGAAGGTCGGCCAGCGCGAACAGGGCTTCGTTTTCGGATGTGTTCATCACCTGCGAAAGCCCGCTGAGCCCACAGAGCTCCGTGGTGATGTCGCCGCTGAGCTTCCTGCGTTTCTCGCTTTGAGTCATATCGGCTCCTTTTCTCATCGATTCCGAAACTAACCTATCGGTCTTCGTTTTCCGCCTCTTTAAGCAGTTCATCGACAGCGTTCTGCATCACAGCTGTCATCGTCCTGCCCTCCTGCTTGCAGTAGGCCTTTAGGGCTGCGTGCTTCTTTGCCGACACGTAAAACGTAATCATCTTGCGCTCGTCGGTCCCGGCATCACCCTTGTGTGCGGTGTCCTGGTTGTCCATGAGGCGCTTTTTGGCCGGCTTGGTGTTGTTGTTGGCAAATGCATTGAAGTTATTTTTAACGGCCATTCAGGGCCTCCCTGAGCTCGCTGTAGACGTCATCGTATCCGTAGAGTGCCGATCCGAACGGCAGCCCGAAGTAGCCCTTCAGGTCCTCCTTCTGGCGGATCGCCGTGTCGAAGTAGGAAATACCGCCGGCGGCAAGGTTTTCCTGCGCAGCCTTGAAACCGTTGGTGTTCGTCAGCACGCGGGTAAGAAGCACGGCGTACGGCCTCCCGTTCGCTTCCATCGTTTTCACGGTCTCGGCCGTTTTCACGAGGTCTGCGTTGCCGGTGCCAGTCGGCACGATGACGAAGTCCGACGCGTCCTGCGCCGCGTCCAAGATGGCCCCATTGGGTGGGCAATCGATGAAGGCCCAGCGGCCCGGATCGCCTTTGAACTTCTTCGCCGCCCGTTTGACGGTTGCGGGGTTCGCGGCGTCGACGGCGAAGGGAAGTTCCTCGCCGTTGTCCTCGGCGTTATCGGCCCAGAAGGTGGCCGATCCTTGCGGGTCCGCGTCGAGTACGACGACTTCCTTGCCGTCGCGAGCGGCGGCCGTCGCGAGCGCGATGCAGCTCGTCGTCTTGCCCACACCGCCCTTCAGATTGATCAGCGAAACGATCATTTTTGCACCGGTCCTCTCCATAATTCTTCTAGAACATTTCTAGAAACCTTCTAGATTCATTTTACCGCACCGCAATGCTCCATAACCCATGAATCCCTGCAAATCTAGAAATACTCTAGAAGTTTTATAGAAACTTACTAGAAGATTTCTAGATACAATCACGATCACGCGTACCTTTCTGGTTTGCGCCTTGATACGATAAATGAAGACTCAGTTGGGAGAGGGAGGGGGTTGTGGTGACTGGCTTTTGGCAAGTGTTTGCACTTCTGGGCCACCTCGGTTTTGCAACGGTCCTTACCGTATGGCCGAACGACTTCGACCGTCATCCAGGCCTTATCCGTGCCATCGGCATTCTCGGGTTGATCACCGGCGCCCCGCGCGTTCTTCGATTTGGCCTAGCTATTTGAGAAGCGACGGCGCGGCAGACAAGCAGATTAAGGTGGAAGGAAATGACCAGGCGCCCACCGCGCCGCCATCCAAAGTGTATCGCTCGCCTTCAGCCTAATAGTTCCTAATAGTGCCCATGCACCTGACTATTAGCGACTATTAACCTAAAGACCCTGAAAATTCGTCTATTAACCGGTATTACCGCAGGAAGATAGCCAAATCCAGACGCCTCAACACCTGGAAGCCAACAATTTATTTCTATAATTCTTCTAGAAAATCCCTAGAAACCTTATAGAAGAATTATAGATTCAACTCATGCTGCGTCCCTTTTCGTTTCGGGCATACTGTCGGCAAGAAGACGATTTCAAGGAGGCGGACATGCTCCAGAACGTACTTGGCAGCGACGGACAGATGCACGTCGAGAACCAGGTCGGCAACATGAGAATCGACCTCACGACCGGTGAGACCAAGACGGTCGTTCCGTGAGCCGGTGGTATGAACACGGTCATTGGCCCCGACGGGACCCATACCGAGTTTCAGACCGGCCAGATGCGCCAGACTCTCGGTAAGCCCGGGTTCGACTGGTTGTTCAATAAGCACTGACAAACGGTCGGTAAAACATAGGCGCTCTTAAAAATATGTGACCATAAGACCAGGCTAACATGTGCTCACAGACATATAGTCACAGCTGTAGATCGGTTTAATCCGCAGTCCGTAAGCTGAAGCTGCCTCAACGACCCGTGTCGGGCGAAACGCAAAAGGGGAATCCCTTTTGCGGGATTCCCCTTTCCGAGTCGTTATGCGATTTGTCCTACATCTGCCCGCGGCGCTTCTTCTGGTCGAGGAAGACGCCGGCCGCCACAAGGACGGTACCGCCGATGGCGAACGTCTCGCCGATGAGTCCCGCGCAGCGGACTCCGGGCGAGGGCTGGAGCAAGTTGATGGAAGACCTTACCGATTTGCGGGAGGTTTTGCCCGAAGAATCCGGCACCGCCGGATTCTTTTGGAACGGCCTCTCGTTTGATTGCTTTCCTATCGTTTGCCCCCAGACTGGGCGTCTAAAAAGGCGGCCGAACCGGCCGCCCACAAATAAATAAACATTTACCGAATGTAAGAGGAGAGGAACGATGCACATTACTCCCAGTGGCCGGCGACGTCGACAACCCAATGCTGTCCCGTAGCCTGCTGCTCGTAATGTCCCTGGTCCTCGCTTGTGGTATATGAGTCGTCGGTGTAGCCATCATGGTTCTGACCTTGAGCATACATCGCGTCGCTATGGGCATAGAATCCGTTCTTCGAGTCGAAGGTCGCGCCGCAGGCGTTGCAGATGAAGCGGCCGTGGCGCACGTACACGACGTTCGGGACCCAGACCTGGCCGTAGTCGGTCTCCCAGTGCCCCTGCTCGGCAAGCCACTTCTTCTGGCTGCCGCCGTTGGAAGAGGAATTGTTGCTGCTGGAACTCTGCGAATTGTCGGAATTCTGCTTGGACTGGGAGGAATCGCCCTTGCTGTCCGACTTCGAAGAATCGGAAGACTTGTTATCCTCCTTCTTGGAGTCATCGGACTTCTGGTCCTTGTCGTCGGATTCTTTCTTCTCCTCGGTCTTGGTTCCAGAGGTTTGCGCCGCCTTTTCTTCGCTTGGCTTCTTTTTGTCTTTTTTCTTTACCGCTGTGGCGGCCCTTTCCGTAGAGCCGCTTCCTTGCTTTGCAACGCTGGCACATCCAAGTTGAGGTGCCGAAAGGCACACGAGAAGCGCAACGATAATAGCCTTTGTTCTCACACCGATCTCCCTGTCCATGAAACCGGGCGTTGGACACCAGCCGATATCCAACGCCCGGCTCGCTTTTACATCTGCCCGCGGCGCTTCTTTTGATCGAGGAAGACGCCGGCCGCCACGAGGACGGTACCGCCGATGGCGAACGTCTCTCCGATGAGTCCCGCGCGGTCGCCGGTCTGGGCGAGGCTGCCGGGCTGGGCGGTATCCTTGCCGGCGAGGTGCTTCGGGGTGTATGCCGCCTCCTGCTTTGCGACCTCCTCTGCCTCCTGTCGTGCGATCTCATCGGAAAGCTTCTGCTCCGCCGCGATGCGGTCGGACTTCGCCTGCTCGTAGGCGGCGAGTGCCGCATCATAGCCGGACTGGAGCCCGTCCACCGCGGCCTGCTTCTCGTCCAGGATGGCCTTGGCGGGCGCGACCTTGGCACGTGCCTCGACTGCTGCGGCGAAAAGCGCGTTGAGGGCGTCATCCGCGTTCACATCATGGCCGGAAGCGATCGCCGCGCCGGCATCGATGGAGTTCAGCTTCGACAGCTTGGCGTCTGCCTGCGCCTTCGCCTGCTCGGCGGCGGAGACCAGGGACTCGGCGGCGGCGGTATCCGCCTTCGCGGCATCGAGGGCGGCCTTGGTGTCATTGACGGCCTTTACTGCATCCTGCTCGCGCTGCTGTGCCTCTGCGAGCTTCGCGGCAAGGCCGGTAAGGATGTCGAGGTTCGACTGTGCGTCATCGAGATCGGTCTGGGAGCCGGTAAGCCTGTCGGCGGCAACGCCGGTGTCGGCCTTTGCGGCATCGACGGCACGCTGGGCATCCGCGAGGGCGCGTGCGGTGGCGTCCGCCTTTTGCTCGGCGGCGGCGAGGACGGTCGCCTTCTCGGCCTGGTCGGCTGCCGCCGCGTCATGGACGCTCTTTGCGGTATCGACCGCCTTCTTGGCGTCGGCGACGTCCTGGAAGAACTTCGCGAGATCGGCGTTCGCATCGTTCACGCCCTGCTGCTTGGCAGCGGCGTCTGCCTTGGCGGAGTCCAGCTTGGACTGTGTGGCCGTTACGGCTGCGTTGGCGGCATCCAAGGCGACCTGCTTCTGCTGGACGGTCGACTTTGCCGTATCGACTGCCGCGTTGGCGGCATCGAGGTCCGATTTCGCCGCATCAAGCTCGGTCTGGGCATCCGTGACGCCCTGCTGCTTGGCGGCGACATCAGCCTTGGTGGCATCGACGGCACGCTGGGCATCGGCGACGTCCTGCTTCGCGGCATCGACACCTGCCTGTGCGGAATCCACCGCGACCTGCTTCTGCTGGACGGTTGTGGCGGCGCCGACGGCTGCCTGCTGCTTGAATGCGAGGTCGGCCTTGGCTGCGTCGAGTGCGCTCTTGGCGTTCTTAAGGCCGTTGATATAGGAGGTCAGATTCTGCTCGTACTCGTCGACGGAGATGGGGTTCATGTTCCAGCCTGAACCTGCCCAACCAAGGTTTGCGGTATCGAGGCTGTCGGTCTGCCAGCCGTTCAAGGTTCCCTTGCTGCAGACTGCCATGCCCATATAGCCGATTTCGGGGCTGATGACATGCAGGTAGTGACCGACGGTTGCGGGATATCCGGCAACCTTGAAGTGCTGGTTGACATAGGATTCAATCCCGCTATGCGTCTTGTAGAAATCTACGGCATCCTTACCGGTTAGACCGGTGACGCCATAGAGCTCCTGAACCGCCTGATCGAAGAAAGCCTTTTCTTGGTCAACCCACTGCGGTTTCGGATCGGTTCCATAATTCCATGCGAGGTTTTCGGTCGTATCGAACTGCATGGAATGTCCAAACTTGACATCGGAATAGTTTGCGTTGGCTATCGCCGCTGCAATGAGCTTATAGGTGACCTGGAGTTCGGAGAGACCGACGGACTTGCGATACTCGTTGATGGACTTCATGTACGGGATTGCCGCGAGCATGTTGTCGAGACTGGTCGCATCGAGGCTGTTTCCGACCTCGGTGTAGTCCTTGTGTGTACAGTTCTGGATGATCTCGATGGCTGAATCGGCACCCATGGCCTTGAAGAAGCCGATGGCTCCCTGCTTGAGTTGTGCGTCGGCGGAGTCGAGTTTCGCCTGTGCCTCGTCGACCTTCTGCTGGGCGGCGGTCACGGCCGCGTCAGCGGTATCCTTTGCGGTCTTGGCGTTCGCGAGCTCTACGTCGGCGGCTGCCTTGGCGGACTCGGCGTCCTTGACAGCCTGCTTCGCGGCATCCAGCTTGGCGATGGCATCGGCGTTCGCCTGCTTGGCCGCATCGAGGTCGGAGTTCGCGGCATCGAGTGCGGACTGGGCGTCGTTCACGCCGGACGCGGCATCGACCGCGGCCTGCTGCTTCGCAGAGAGGGATGCCTGGGCATCATTTAGCTCGGTCTGTGCCGTTGCCGCGGCGGACTGCACCTGCTCGAGCTCGGACTCGCACTGGGACTGCACCGCTCGTGCGGCGGCGAGGGTTGCCTCTGCGTCCGCGACCTTCTGTTTTGCCGCATCGTACTCCGGGCCGCTCGCGCCTGCCTCCGCTGCGGCGAGGTCTGCTTTCGCCTTCTCGTAGGCGGCGCTGGCGGCTGCGGCCTTCGCATCCGCCGCGTCCTTGTTCTGCTGGGCTGCGGCGAGGACGGCGTCGGCGGAATCCTTTGCAGACTGGGCCGCAACCAGCTTGGACTGGGCATCGGCAAGCGTCGCGTTGGCGTTGTCAAGTTCGGCCTGTGCCCTGTCCACGGCAGCCTGGGCGTCGCGCACGGCCTGCTCGGCGGCACTGATTGCCTCCGGGGTGGCGTTTGCGGCATCTGCCTTGGCCTTATCGAGGGCATCCTTGGCATCCTGGGCCGCCTTGAGGGCGGACTGGTACGCTTCGTCCTTCTCGGACGCATCTGCCTTGGCGTCTGCGAGACCCGCCTTCGCCTGCTCGAGGTCCTTGCCGGCGGCATCGGCGGCGTCCTTGCCCTCCGCGACCTGACGGGCGTACTCGTCCATCGCCGCACGGTCGGCTGCCGTGCCGGCGTTGACTGCAGAATCGTAGGATGCCTTGGCCTGGTCGCGGGCGGAAGCCGCCTCGTTGTAGGGACCGGCGGCCTCATCGTAGGATGCCTTGGCGGCGTCCTCCTTCGCCTTCGCCTCGTCGACCGCCTTCTGCAGGTCCGCGATGGTCTGTGCGGCGGATTTAGCGCCGGTACCGGATGCCGCGCCGGCGTGGGCGGCGATCGGCGACATCACGGCGGGGTGCTGCGAGCCCCCGTCACCGGTCTGGGCGAATGCCGTGAACGGTGAGATGAGGCTCGATCCGGTCATGGCGGCCATGGTCGCCGCGGTGACGGTCAGACGCGCGATCCCCTTCGGGGCGTGAATCTTTTTGTTTGGCAGTGCGGCGAAGTGATCGCCACCGGCAGCGAAGTGCTTTCCCTGGGTCATTGTGCTGTTCCATTCCTTTTCCGTGCCCTATCCGACTGGGCATCAGAGTGCTTTCCAATAGAGGTAATTATGAGCCTTAACAGGGATTGTTGATATAGTCCGTTGGCTTTTATACAACAATCCATGACTCTTTTTGTCATGGATACGACGCTTCAGAAATCATTCGGCATGAGATGCAAAGAGCTCCGCGCTGGACTCGGGTGCAGTCAGGAGCAGTTCGCCAATTTGATTGAAATGGATCGTTCCTACTACGCGAGCATTGAAGTCGGTCGGCGTAATGTCAGCCTCTCAAATCTCAAGAAGATTGCCGACGGATTTCAAATCACCATTTCGGAGCTCATGCGCGGTGTTGAGTAGATGATTTTCACCTCGTGCATGTTTAATCTGTTTCGTTAACTGAAATACGAAAATCTGGTTAATCGAAAAAGC
>OHZC01000235.1_pt1 | contig 22028 bp, 15 predicted proteins | sample 1580361 | NCBI WGS metagenome assembly OHZC01 (sample SAMEA3882532, study PRJEB24775) | human gut metagenome | biome: human-associated habitat; feature: intestine environment; material: feces | place: Netherlands | collected 2009/2010
TTTATTTTTTAAGATGGCTTCATATGTATAGTAGGGAAATTACCAAATTATATCAAATTTTTTAGATTATATATAAAAAAATCTACAAATTATACAAAATATAACATTTTTGGGATGATTTACCTATTGTATTTTCATCAAAAAAACTTTAGAATATTTTAGAATAAATCTATTGCTAAAACTATGTTTTCACGTAGCAGTAGAAATAACATATTAATCATACTCAATTTAAAGGGAAGGGAGAGTAAAGTATGAGAAAAAGATTTAAGAAACGGTTGCTCGGAATCATCCTTACCATCTTGATGGTAGTTAGCGTGATACCTGTGCAGCAAGTACAGCCCGTAAAAGCGGCAGCAGGAGATACGATTCCAGCGGGAACAACTATTTATTTACGCCCTAATGCTGCAACAACTTGGATTAAAGATAATGCAGTTATGGCATTTAAGACTAGTGCGAACAATAAGCAATCGGAAATTGTTGTTATGACAAAGATGGATGATTGTCTTACATGGTATGGAACGACAACTGCAGCTGCGACCAATATTGATTTTCTTCGCTTAAATCCCAATGACACCAATCAGGTATGGAATGAAGCGGGTACATGGCCGGGCTTAGAAAGTGGAAAAAACTTATATACGTTTGCATTACACACAGGAGTAACTCCAACAGGAATGTGGACTACATATTCAAACACAGGAAGTGAGACTACATCCTATTTTAATGTAAATGCTACATTAGTTGATTATTTCAATAATGGACGTGTGGAACAGCCAAAAAATACACTTTACAATGAGGGTAATATGACTGGAGAGAAAAACGCTCCGTATGCGAAATTGAACCAATGGCTTTCAAATTTACCGGGTTACGCGTTGAATGGAGTTGATAGCACGGATAATGTTAATGCACCAGTGCCTCTTTACTTTGGTGATTTATTACATACATCTCAGGCAGGTGGAAATGGTAATCTTAGCTGGTACTGGAAAGGCGCAAATGTTGCATTTGGTCCAAATAAAGAGACAGCTAGTAAGGACGTAGCGCAGGGTATAGTAGGAAAGAATTTAGATGATGGAAATCTGATTACTTCTTACACGAACGAAAATGGTGACCCGGTAAAGGTACCTTTCTTTAATGAAGATGCTTATCCTAATCAGAGCAAATATATGCGATTTTATAACAATTTACAGTTCCCATTTACAAAGACAACAAATGATAAGGGAGTATCTACATATTCGTTTGATTCAGCAAAAAATACTGTTTATTATGATTACGATAATAAGAAAATTGTAAGAAAAGATGATTTAAAGATTCATGATGCAAGTAAAGACAATAGTATAGGATATTTTCCATTCAATAGTACTGATCCTGATCAATCAGCAAAGGATAATTTGAACTATGGATTTGGTACACAGTTTACGATTCCATTTACTGTAACAGAAACTGGTAAAAATGTGGATGGTTCAGAAATGGAATTCAACTTTACCGGTGACGATGATGTATGGGTATACATTGATGGTGCATTGGTATTGGATATGGGTGGTGCTCATAATAAAGCTGAAGGAAAAATTAACTTTGCAAAACAGGAGGCTACCATTAGAACAGGTACATCTAATGCAAAGCTGGGTAATAGCCTTACAGTTGGCGGAAGAACACCAGCTGAACCTAATGGAAATACCACAGTAAAATTCGAAAATATTATGGTAAAGAAATCAGGTAGCGAGCCCGTTACGTTAGATAAATATATGAAAAAGTCTGGAACGGTACACGAATTAAAGATGTACTATATGGAACGTGGTATGTGGAACTCCAATATGTCCATTTCATACAGTTTCGTCCCGTTGCCATCAGGTCTCACTCTTAGTAAGACACTTGACACAACAGACGTAAATGCAGGATTAAAGAATGCAGTACAGGGTCTTGATAACTTTGATTTCAAGATTCAGAAAAAGAATCTGAAGACAGATGAAGCAAATTATAGTGATGTAGAGAATTTGGGATATACATTGTACGATTACGATGACCGTACATTTCCAGGACAAGAGGCTAAAGATAGTACGGCTACATTTAGCTCATCATATTTTGCAAGTGACTTTATTAATACTAAAGATAAAAATAACAGTAGTGCATTCTACGCAGGAACAGGATTCCAGATTACAGAATCTATTCCACAAGGTACAAAATTACAGTATGACACATCCAAGACGAGATGGGGAGTTTATGACAGTATTACATCAAGAGCAGCAATAGAAGGAGGAAAAGGTGCGGTTGCTACTTTTAATATGGGTGATGATACTTCGTCTGAGATGGATGTTGTGAACAGATATGTTAACTTTGTTAATACACCAAAGGTTGGTAGCTTATCAGTAGCAAAGAAATATGAAGGATATGCACCAGAAAATGAAACCTTTGGATTTACAGTATTGGTAGATTTGACAGGCCACGATTACTATGATTCATATAAACTGGAATATACTGGTACTCAAAATGGAACAACAGATGAGAATGGACACTTCACATTAAAAGTTGGTGACACAGTTACATTTGCAGGTATTCCAGCAGGTGCTACTTATAAGGTTGTTGAAGATGCGCCAGGAGCAGACGATACATGGGTACAGGATACAGCAAAGTGTACGAAGCTGACAGGAACGATTGTAGCCAATACTACATCTGCAGCAGTTGTAACAAATAAGACAAAAACAACTGTAAAAGATTATGTAATCTATGCAGAAGCTGGAAAGACAGTTACTTATGCACTTGATGGTGTAACTATTACAGATCTGACTGCTCCAATTACAGGTGATAAAGATATCACAACTAATGTAAATAAAGATGGAAAGGGTGAATTTACACCAACATCTTCAAATAAAAAGTATGATGTAAATTACGAGGGAACCACTACTGATAAGGGTAATTTTGCAGGTAAAATTACTGTACTTACATATGAGGCAACTAATAAGGTTTATGTATTCGATTACGGTTTAGAGTCAAACATTGCAGATACAACAACAGGAGACGGATTATTCCAGGGTGGTATATTCTACAATGAAAAGGCTACAGGTACTATGGCTACAACAGCTAAGTTAGGAGAAATCACTCCAGCACAAGAAAATTCACAAACTACAATTAGCGGCTCTAATATTGAAATTGATAAAGATGGAAAAGCAGCAAGCGCAGTAACATTCAAGCCTATTGCATTCATGGATAAGGCTGAGAATTACAAATATACAGCAAATATTGCTAAGGTGAGTACAGAATTGGATGATACTAACCCAGAAACTGGTACAACAGTACATGGTACAATTAAGACAATGCCGGCAAACGTTGTTTACTATGAAGATAACTTCAATGCATCCAATAATACAGATGACAGCAGTGTAAAGATTGTATACACAAACTCAAAGCCAACAAATGACCCAACATATTCACAGAGTAATGACCAGAGTGAAAATTACGGACATGACAAGGCTTACAATGGTGACTTGGAAGAAAGTGGAAATAGTGCTACGGAAATGAATAATGGAGATGGAGCATATTTCACTTTCACAGGAGACGGATTTGACATTGTATCCAGAACAAATGAGAATACAGCAGGTCTTATCGCATATGTATACAATGGAAAGAAAGATGCAGAATACTTCAGAAATCCTGAAGTATTTAAAGCAGGAACCAAAGATTTGGTAAAATCAATTCCTGTTGATACGTTCTATAGTAATGGTGACCTGTATCAGGTACCGGTTATCAGCACTACATTACAACAAAGAGGAACCTATACAGTATATCTGAAAGCACTGAAAACTTACACAGGACAGTCGGTCATCTATATTGATGGTGTACGAATCTATAATCCACTGGCAGACAAGAGTGCTTATCTTGAGACAGAGAAGAATACAAAAGTGCAGGAACTGAGAGGAATGTTATTAGGAAGTAGTCCGTCAATCAATCTTGTAACGCCAGATGGAAATAATGGATTCCTGATTGACGGTGGTTCAACAGCAGTAGAGCAGTATCTTCCAGAGAAGCCAGAGATTGGTGCATATTTAGGTGCAGAAACATTAGCAGATGTCATGAAAGCAGGACCAAATAATGAACTGTATCTGCCAATTGATAATGGTGTGGCATTTAAGGTTTCTACACCTGTAGGCGATGCAGACTGGACACTTCAGGTTGGAGCAAAATCAGTATCAGCAGATACAAGTACAGAATCAGATGCAGTTGTAGCAGACAAGGCATTTACGGTTTATGTAAAACCGGATGATGTAAAAGAGACAAAATATCAGGAAGTAAAAAATTATACTATCAACACATCAACAGATATGTATTATGATATTAATCTGAAAGAAGTAATTAAAGCACAAGGATGGACAGCAGACAGCTACGATGTAATTGTGTTGAATACAACGGTAGATTATAACAATTATGATATTATATCTCTGACAAATATCAAGTGTGCAGCAGATATGACACTGAGCAAACCAAGCCAGCTGACAAGGATGGGATATAATCTGGCAGGAAGAAATGTTCTGACAGGAAATGATGAGGCAGTCTTGAGCGCTAAATTCGGAGTTACAAATGTAACAAGAGGAAAATATGCAAGTATGACAGTTGTCACCAAAAAAGAGGCAACAGATGTACAGGTTACAGATCCTACAGGAGCAGTTGTAACATCCTTTACGAAAAAGACAAGTTCTATTGATGCAGATGGAAACAAAGAGTGGAAATTAACATTTAAAGTTATTAAGCAAAGAGGTGAGGCAAAATACAGTGTGGATGCTGTAGTGAACGGCTCATTGACCAATATGCCATATTCAACATCTATCATGGTTAGATAGAAAAGTAGTTGAATATGAATAATTTGGAAAGGAGATAGGAAATGAAAAAACAATACAGAAAACCTGAAATTGCTATAGAAGATTTTGTGCTTAACCAGTTTATTGCTGGTTCATGTACAGTGAAAACAAATCTAAGAGACACTTGTTATTCAGCTAATTATAATGAATGGAGTAAAGAACTTGATCCATTTACATTAGCTGCGATTGAAGCAGGACAGTTTATAGAGAAGCTTTCGTGTACAGTGAACGCAGATGATGATAATGACACAATATGCTATCATACACAGGGTAGTCCTTTGTTCCAGTCATAGCAAATAAAGATAAAACGGAGTTATGTATAAATGCATAGCTCCTTTTTTGATGAAAGGATAAGAATGTATCGTTATTATTTTAAATTGGCAAATTTGGTTATTCAGATAAATGCTCCGTTTGTTATCGAAAAATTCTATGAAATGGAAATTTATCGTATTGAATATGCAGAGAAAATCAATGCTCAGTATACAATAGAAATGTTTCCAGAAAATTGGAAAATAGAAGGAAAGTTATTGTTCGATGATAGAAAGTCTAAAATATACGAGACGAAGGAAACGATTCAAAGATATTTTTTTTGGAGCGTACATACAGAAAAAAAATATGTGATGCTTTCTTATAGTAAAAAGGATTTTTCACTTTTTAAGATATATTTACAAAAAGAGTACAAGGATGAATTGTTAAGAGAATTCCATATTTCAGGAATGTTGGCAATGGAGCTTGTTTTCATAATAAATCAGGGATTTCAACTTCATGCATCTGTGATAAATTGGAAAGACAAAGGAATATTATTTTCTGCACCATCGGGAACTGGAAAATCTACGCAAGCCGATTTGTGGAAAAAATATGAAGGAGCAAAAGTAATAAACGGCGACAGGGCCTTAATTAGAAAAGAAAAAGGAGAGTTTACGGTTTATGGTTCTCCATATGCTGGTACATCGAAAATATATACAAATTTCTCAGCTCCAATCAAAGCGATTGTTATCTTGGATCAAGGTAAAGAGAATAAAATTAAAAGGTTGGGAGTAAAAGATGCATTTGTGAGATTGTATAGCGAGTCAACAGTAAATGCATGGAATCAGGAATACGTCATTCGATTTCTGGATTTATTACAGGATTTGATTGAAAATGTGCCCGTTTACCATCTCTCCTGTCGCCCGGATCAGGACGCAGTAAATACGGTGAAAAACGAAATTTTAAAAGAGTTATAAGATAACAATAAAACAAAGAATGCAGATTAGTGAGGGTGGAGTGCACTCTCACTATTCTAGGTTTAAGGAGATTTTGAGGGATAGGTTGTAATTTATTGGAAGATAGTTTATAGTAAAAGATAAAAAGATGAGAAAATGGAGGGCACTATGAAACAGAAAAAGAAATTAGGGATTATAATTGCTGTTGCAATAGCTATAATAGTGGTGGGAGTTGTAATACTTTTTGCATTAAAGGCAAATAAGAGTTCTTCACAGAAAGAAACAAAAGAAACCAACGAATATGAAATTGTAAAACCTGGAAAGGATACTTTGGATGTTAGTAAGATTCAAGGTTATTCAGCTAAAGTAGGAGACTCTGACAAGAACGATGATTCTAAGGATACGGAAAAAGCAGAGCAAATCGTTCTTTCCGATCCGAACCTCACGGTTGAGTCCATCGGTGCTTATTCCGGCTCATTTATAGAAGATGGAAGTGACGAGGCGACAAAGAATGTAACAGCGATGCTGATTACGAACAATTCTGACCAGATGCTTCAGGTTGCGCTGATTGATTTTCAGGTAAATAGCAATGAGACGGCGAGTTTTAAGGTGACGAATCTTCCGGCGGGAACTTCTACGCTGGTACTTGAGAGCAATAAGCGGGAGTTTTCAGATAATGATACTTATACATATGGCAATGCGGCTACGGGATATATGGATCAGCCGACGCTCGAAGAGGATAAAGTAGAGTTAAAGACAGAGAATGGAAAGATTACACTGAAGAATAAGACGGATAAAGAGCTTAAGACCGTTTATGTATATTATAAGTATATGCAGATTGGCGGTGCTTATCTTGGAGGAATTACTTACCGTACACCATTTGAAAATGTGGGCGCAGGCAAGGAAGCAGAGGCAGTTGCGGCACATTTTAATCCGGACAGCAGTCAGATTATGGGAGTACAGATACTTGAGAATTAAAATAGATTGGGGAATAAGTTCATGAAGAAACAACAAGCACCAATGCAGGCACAGCTTAGAAAATATCTGTATCAGAAGGCGGCACACAATAAAGTGCCGCTTTCCGGTACATTTGAATTGACACCGAGATGCAATATGAATTGCAGGATGTGTTACATTCGAATGAGTGAAGCAGAGATGCGGGCGAGGGGAAGAGAGTATACAGCAGAAGAATGGATTGAGATGGGAAAAGCCTGTGCAAAAGAGGGAATGCTCTTCTTGCTGCTGACTGGCGGGGAACCATTTCTTAGAAAAGATTTTAGACAGATTTATACAGAGTTAAAGAAGCTGGGGTTACTCATCTCGATTAATACGAATGCGACATTGATTGATGAGGAGACCGTGGAGTGGTTAAAGAAGGATCCGCCGATGAAGGTGAATGTGACACTTTATGGTGGTGGAAATGAGACTTATAAAAAGCTGTGTGGACATCCAACCGGATATGATGCAGCTACGAAGGCGATTGATCTGATGCACGATGCGGGCATTTTTTTGAATATCAATGCGAGCTTTACGAAGTACAATCTGGATGATATGGAGGATATTTTTGCATTTGGTAAGAGAAGGGAGATCCAGGTGAATGCGGCTACTTATATGTTCCCGCCGGTACGTAGTGCGAAGGACGGCGTGACGGATGATGCGGTGCGTTTTACAGCAGAAGAGGCTGGAAGAGCGAGAGCGATGGCGGATAAGTACCGCCTGTCTAAGGAGGAGTTTGAGATTCGATTGAAGGCACTCCATGAAGGAAGAGATGACTTTATGGGCGGTGAGGAAGAGTGTGAGCGTACTCCGGATGAGAAGATGGGATGTATGGCGGGACGGTCGTCGTTCTGGATGACATGGGACGGACGAATGACGCCTTGCGGCATGATGAATGAGCCGGTAGCCAGACCATTTGAGATTGGTTTTTCGGATGCATGGAAGTCGATCTACCAGGCGACGGATGAGATTTTGCTGCCATCGGAATGCAAGAACTGCAAGAAGCGTTTTGCGTGTATGATGTGCGGGGCGCTTACGATTGCCGAAGGGGGCGGATGCAGTTATAAGAAGCCGGAGTATTTGTGCCGGCAGACAGAGGTGTTCCTAGAAGAGATGGAGAAAGAATACCAGAAACGGGAAACAGGGGTACGATGACGAATACACAAAAAGAGCTGTTACAGGCACTTCGGTGCTTTATGCAGGGGGATGAGGAATACCATCTTCCGGAAAGGTTTTCACAGCTAAAGGAGCTGTGTGACCTTGCTGCGATGCATAAGATTTTAGCAATTATATATGAGATGATCCGGAGGGATTCGGTGCTCCTTTTAGAGGAGAATGCGCCACTTGCTGCGAGGTGGAAGAAGAGTGCGATTGCGGAAGTGATGCTGCAGGTGCAAAGGACGGCTGGTTTTCTGGAGCTGTATCAGAAGCTTCAGAAGGAAGGGGTACATCCGCTGGTTGTGAAGGGGCTGATTTGCCGGTCTTTTTATGAAAAGCCGGACTTTCGGATATCAGCGGATGAAGATCTGCTGCTTAGAAAGGAAGAGTTTGAGACATTTGACCGCATTTTGTTAGAGGAAGGATATAAGAGGCAGGAGCTGGATCCTAAGGATCTGCCGTATGAGATTCCATATCTGAATCCGAGAAATCAGGTATATATAGAGCTTCACTTTTCGTTGTTTGCAGAAGGCGAGGGTGCATATGGTCATCTGAATCAGGAATTTGCAGGGGCGTTTGACCGATGCATTTGTGAGCAGATTGAGGGAGTGGATATTAAGACACTTTCGCCGACGGACCATATGTTTTATCTGATCTGTCATAGTTTTAAGCATTTTTTACATAGTGGATTTGGGATCAGACAGGTCTGCGACATGGTGATGATGGCAAAGCATTACACGACGCGGATTGACTGGAGAGAGATTCAGGATAAGCTTGCACAGCTTCGAATGGATACATTTTTCAGTGCTCTGGCAAAGATTGGCAGAGAGTATCTGGGATGCTCCTGGGAGAAAACCGGCTATGTGGATGATACGCAGGAATGTGTAGACTGTATGCCGCTTCTTGTGGATCTGCTGGAAGGCGGTGTGTATGGCGGGAGCACGATGGCGAGAAGGCACAGCGCGAATATGACGCTGGAAGCTGCTAGGAGAGGCAAAAAGGCGACGGCGTCGTCGGTTTGGTCATCGTTGTTTCCGGGTGTTTCTTATATGAAGGGGCATTATGTGTGGCTCTGTAAGTATCCGTGGCTGCTTCCGGCAGCATGGGTGATGCGGCTGTTTGGATATGCGGCAGACAGGAAGCATACAGAGGATCAGAGTAGTTTAGAGATTGGAAATAAACGTGTGGAACTTCTTCGGAAGTATCATGTGATAGATTAGGGGACAGATATATGAAGGTGATAGATACAAGAGAATATGTGTCGGTTCTGAAGCAATTGACGGACGATGGACGGGAAGTCAGCATGCGGATTGCGGGAAATAGTATGGCGCCATTTCTGATTCATGAGCGTGATACGATCTTCTTTCGGAAGCCGGAGGCAAAACTGAAGAAGGGCGATATGGTGTTCTTTAAAAGAAGAAATGGGCAGTATATCATGCACAGGATTCACCATGTGAAGCCGGATGGGTATTATATCGTGGGAGATGCGCAGTGTATGATCGAGGGACCGGTTGCTAAGGAACAGATATTTGCGGTTGTGACGAAAGTCATAAGAAAGGGAAAGACGATACAGCCGGGGGACTTCTGGTGGGAGTTCTTTCGTCATGTGTGGCTGCATATAGTTCCGGTTCGAAGACCGGTGATGGCTCTTTATACGAAGCTTCTTTTTAGAGGAGGCAGATCATGAGAGAGAAGAAGACACAGTTTGAATCGGTCAGAATATTAAAGAAACGATGGAAAGATGGTACATTTTCGGAGATTTTAGAGGACTGGAGATGGATTCTTGGGTATAGCGCAAGGTATAAGGGAGCGATTCTGTTTTATGTTGTGCTGGGAATCTTAAGTACGTCGTTTGGACTTGCGAGCAGTGTGGCGGGTAAGTATCTGATTGATATCATTACGGGTTATCAGACGAGTAAGCTTGCGGTGCTGTTTCTTGTGATGGTTGGCGGACAGGTGTTCAGTCTGTTGTTTGAGAGCCTGATCAACCGGGTTTCCACGAAGCTTAGTATTGATATTAACAATGATATTCAGGCGGATATTTTTGATAAGATTATTGATGCGGACTGGATGGAAATCAGTAAGTATAGCAATGGAGACATTCTGAATCGTTTTAATGGCGATATTCGTACGATCAGCAGCAATGCCATCAGCTGGCTTCCGACGATTATCATCGCACTTTATAAGCTGGTGGCGACATTTATGGTCATTCTGCATTATGACTGGGTGATGGCTCTGATTGCGCTTGGCAGTGCGCCGTTTCTTCTGCTGCTGTCACGGACGGTGCTGAAGAAGCAGAGGGACTTTAGCCAGAAGGTGCTCGAGACGAGCAGTAAGCTGATGGGATTTGAGGTCGAGACGTTTTATAACTTTGATACGATCAAATCTTTTGGTATTGCGCCGCATTATAGTAAGAAGATGAGATGGTGGCAGAAGCGGTTTCGGGATGACAGCCTGAAGTATAATTATTTTACGATTAAGACGAATGTAGTTCTGCAGGGAATTGGAATGGTCGTGCAGTTTATTGCATTTGGATATTGTCTGTTCCGGTTGTGGACGCATGATATTACATATGGTACGATGACATTGTTTCTGCAGCAGAGAAGCAATCTGTCGGCGGCATTTAATAATCTGGTGACGATTGTTCCGACATTTTTAAACAGTTCGGTATCGGCGCACCGTATTCGTGAGCTTGTGGAGCTTCCAAAGGAAGTACATATTACAGAGAGTTCGGTGCTTGATGCGTATGCGGCAGATGGATTTTCCATTTCTTTGCGGGATGTGGATTTTTCTTATGTGAAGGAAGAGCGTGTGATCACAGATTCTTCGTTTGAGGCAAAGCCGGGTGAGATTGTTGCACTGGTGGGTCCTTCCGGAGAGGGTAAGACAACATTAATCCGTATGTTTCTGGGGCTGATTCATCCGCAGAGCGGGCAGGCAGTGATGTCTGCGGCAGGCGGCATGGAAGTGGTACTAAATGCAGAGACGAGACACCTGTTTGCATATGTTCCGCAGGGCAATACGATTCTGTCGGGAACCATCGCAGAGAATCTGCGGATGGTAAAGGAAGATGCGACAGAGGAAGAGATGATAGAAGCATTGGAGATTGCGTGTGCGTGGGACTTTGTGAAGAAGCGTCCGGACACGATAAATAGCAATGTGGGCGAGCGTGGCCGTGGACTGTCGGAAGGGCAGGCACAGAGGCTGTCGATTGCAAGGGCACTCTTAAGAGATGCGCCGGTGCTGCTGTTGGATGAGGCTACTTCCGCACTGGATGTGGAGACGGAGCGCAGGGTGCTTCGCAATATTATGACACAGAAACCAAACAAAACATGTATTGTTACAACGCACAGACCAAGTGTGTTAAATATGTGCAGACGGGTATACCGTGTGATGGATACCAGGGTGACAGAGCTTTCGGAAGAGGAAGCTGCAAAAATGGCAATGGATTTTTAAGGTAGAGAGTGGTAAAATGATTGATATACATACGCATATCCTGCCGGGGATGGATGATGGAGCAGTAGATATTTTAGATACGATAGAGATGGCAAGGCTGGCTGCTATGAGCGGGGTAACAGAAATTGTGGCAACACCGCATTTTAATATTCCGGGACTGTATGATAATGCATTTGGAGAGCATTATGTGAATACGTTTAATCAGGCCGCAAGGGCGATTAAGGAAGAGAAGATTCCAATCAGGCTTTTTCCGGGGATGGAGGCATTTTCTACAGAGGATCTGCCACGGCAGATGGCAGATGGAAAGGTAATGACGATCAATCAGAGCCATTATATTCTGATGGAGTTTGCATTTGATGAGGATCCGGACTTTGCAACGAGGCTTCTTGGTAAGGTAAGGGAAGTTGGTGCAAAGCCTGTGATTGCGCATGCGGAGCGTTATTATTTTGTGCAGGATGATCCGCAGATTGTATATCAGTGGAGGAAGAAGGGATATGCCATTCAGGTCAATAAGGGAAGTTTTCTTGGACGGTTTGGTGAGTCGGCAATGGAGACATCATACCGCCTGCTTCGTCACCATCTGGTATCGGTTGTGGCAAGTGATGCACACAGCGCGGTGGAGCGGACGCCTTTTTTGATGGATGCGTATGAAGCACTTAGTGAATGTTGTTCAAAGCGGCATCTGGATGTGCTGTTTCGAGACAATCCCGGCAGAATCTGTCAGGATAAGCCGGTACTTGAATTGGAGCCGCTTCCATTTTTACCATACTATTATGATTAAAGGAGAAAACATGATTAGATTGAGAAGAGCCATATGTCTGATATTTGTGTTGGCATGTGCGGTATTCGTTGGATTTTTAATAAAGGAAAAGATGGTGGAAGACCATGTGCCTCCGGTGATCACCTGTAGTGAGGATGAGCTTGTACTCAGTGTCAATGAGAATCAGGAAGAGGCACTGATGAAGGGAATTAAGGCTACGGATAACAGGGATGGGGATTTGACGAAGGAAGTTCGTATTTCTTCTATCTCTCATTTTATTTCGGGTAATGAACGCACGGTCACTTATGTCGTTTTTGATAAATCGAACCAGATGGGAACGTTAAAAAGAACGGTGAAATATAATGATTATACGCCACCACGGATTAAGATGCTTCATGCACCAAGATGTAGCGCGGCAGAAGCGGCGAATACAGACTTTGTATCTTATCTGAGTGCAACAGACTGTCTCGATGGAGACCTGACCAGCCAGGTGAAGCTTTCAATGAATGACAGCCTGTATAATCCGCAGCCGGGAGATTATCCGGTTACGGCACAGGTAAGCAACAGTGCGGGAGATGTCTGTTCGGTATCGTTTGAGATTACGATTACGGATAATGAGAATGAAAGTATAAAGCAATATCCGGCGTTATCGGAGTATATTGTTTATACAACTGTTGGAAATATGATAGATCCGATGTGTTATGTGGTCGGACTGGAACAGAATGGGCTGATTACACAGTATAATGAAGATCCCAGTGTTATGGAGTCGATTAGTGTGAATTCGAAGGTGGATTACAATGAGCCTGGAGTATATCCGGTAGAATTTTCGTATACCGGAGATGGAATTCCGACGGCTGTGACAAAGATGTTTGTAGTTGTGGAGGGAAATGAAGATGGAAAATAATCGGGAGAATGCATCCGCACAGACGGAGACAAAATTTGAACCGGTTTCATTGGTTTGTGATATTTTTAGAAACTGGTGGGTCATCCTGTTTGGAGCGCTGGCCGGTGCAATGCTTTTTTATGTGGCAAGCAGCATGATATATGTTCCGAATTATCGTACACAGGCAACATTTGTTATCACATCCAGAGAGAATGCCAATGCATACAATAATCTTTCTTCTGCCAATTCGATGGCAGAAACATTCCAGAAGATTCTGGAAAGTACGATTATGAAGAAGACAATCTGTGAAAAATTGGATATGGATAAGCTTGATGCGGATATCAGTGCCAATGTTGTAAAGGGAACGAATATGCTGACCCTTTCTGTTACTGCACATTCGCCAAAGGATTCGATTGATATTATCAAAACGGTGATGGACAACTACACCAGCATTTCTTATTATACAGTTGGAACGACAGTGCTTGATGTTTTGGAAGATCCGAAGATTCCGTATGCACCGGTCAATCCACCACAGAACGGTGAGATGGTAAAGAAGGGATTCTTCCTGGGAATGGCTGTCTGCATACTGTTATTTGCTATCTGGTCTTATATGCATAATACGGTGAAGCAGGAAAGAGAAGTAGAGAAAAAGCTCGATGCCAGAAGTCTTGGAGCGATTAGTTATGAATGGAAGTATAAGACGATAAAGGAATGGATCAAGCACCGGAAGAAGGCAGTTCTGGTGGATAATCCTCTGGCAAGCTTCCGGTTCGTGGAAAGCTTTAAGATGCTTGCGGCCAGGGTGGAATACCATATGTCAAAGATCAACGGTAAGATCCTGGTAGTTACGAGTGTCTGTGAGAATGAAGGAAAGTCCTCCGTGGCAGTGAATCTTGCAATCACACTTGCGAAAAAAGGCAAGAGAGTCATTTTGTTTGATGGCGATATCAGATGCCCTGCACAGTATCTGTTATTGGGAATGAGTCCGAAAAAAGAAAATGAGCTTGGAGAGTTCTTAAATGGCAGAACAGGTGCCAATAACATTTTGTTAAATACGGAGCGTAAGCGGCTTGGATTTATAGGTGGAAAGGTGTCCTATTCTGCTTCTACAGAGATGCTTGGAAACAGACAGCTTCCGGTTCTTATAGAAGCCTGCAGTAAGATTGTGGATTACGTCATTATCGATACACCACCATCTGGAATGATCGGAGATGCACAGATTTTTGCACAGCATGCAGATGCCGTCATGGTCGTTGCCAGACAGAACGTTACACTTGCAGAAGATATCAACGAGATGATGGATGATTTCCGTGACAATCATACCAAGGTACTTGGAGTTGTTTTAAATGGTGTCATGACGTTTCAGAGTATCGCGGACAGCCCGGTGGGAGATCATTACAGCAAGTACAGCAGATATGGGCGATATGGACGTTATGGGAAATATACGAATAATAAAGAGGTATAGCAGACATGGATGAGATGAGAGAAAAATCTGGGAAGGAACAACATGGTGAAATCGAGAAGATTGATCTGATTGAATTCCTTCGTGGTTTCCAATATGGAATCAAGAAAATGTGGTGGCTGGTTTTGGTTCTCGCATTGATTTTTGGACTGAATAGTTATATCAAAGCAAGAAAGAATTATACCCCTGTCTATACGGCATCAGCGACGGTGGCAGTAACGACAATTGATGGAAGTCCGGCTTACCAGAACAATGCGTCTGCACAGCAGATGGCGGATGTTTTCCCATACATACTGACAAGTGGTGTGCTAAAAGATGTGGTAGCTAAGGATATGAAGCTGGACTCTGTTCCGGGATCCATTTCTGTTAAGGCGGAAGAGGGAACGAATATGCTTACGATATCTGTTTCCGGTACGAATGCAGAACTTTCCTATAAGACATTAAAGTCAGTCATTAAAAATTATCCGGAAGTGGCACAGTTCGTACTTGGAAATACGACTCTGAAGATCCTGGATGAAACAGGTGTTCCGGATGATACGACAAAGCAGGGAGTCATTTCTTCTTCCTGGAAGAGAGGGGCACTTAAGGGTGCCATTATTGGTCTTGTGATTCTGTCTCTTTATGTACTTACCAGACGTACCGTGAAGACAGGTAAGGAGATTAAGACCCATTTGAATCTGGTTGATCTTGGAACATTGCCGGAAGTACATGTAAAGAAGAGAAATAAAGAAAGTTTTTATAATTCAGTCAATGTATTAAATAAAAGAATTCCGCAGGGATATCTGGAAGCGTTCAGAAAGGTCGGAATTAAGGTAATGAAACAGATGGAGGAAGAGGAGTTTAAGACGCTTTTGGTCACCAGCTCTGTGCCGGAAGAAGGAAAGACGGCATTTTCTGTGAATCTGGCAATCATAGAGGCAAAACTAGGGAAAAATGTCATACTTGTAGATTGTGATATGAGAAGACCATCTGTTGCAAAAGCCATGAATCAGGAAGGAGAATTTCCCGGACTTCAGGCGGTGCTTCAAGGTAAGGTGAAGATCAGTGAAGCAATGACAACGGTAGAACTTGAGAAGTGCCCGGGATCTTTGCAGATTCTGTATGGCAAAACGACAGAAGGAAGTTCTTCCGACCTGCTTGAGAGTAAGCAGATGGAGAGACTCATTTCCATTTTAAAGAAGAAAGCAGACCTTGTAATATTTGATACGGCTCCTTCTGAGATGCTTGCAGATGCGCCGGTACTTGCAAGATATCTGGATGCTGCAGTCTATGTGATCCGCTATGATTATGCAAAGATGCGCCAGATTCGTATGGGTGTGGAGAACATTTCGATGAGTGGAATCCATATGCTGGGTTATGTATTAAACCGCGACCGCTCTACGGGTGGTGGATATGGATATGGTTATGGATACTATGGACGCTATCGTTATGGAAGATATGGAAGATATGGTCGTTATGGCGGATATAGACATTACAGCCGCTATGAAAAACAGTTTGATGAACCGGAAGAAGAGACAGGTGCGGTAAATCAAAAAGAGGTATTTACAGAGACGAAAGAGAACTGATTGCCAAATCATGTGAATAGTGGTACGATATAAAACTAGAGTGAGAAACTATAGAATTTGAGGAAAAGAAACAACCTGAGTATGAGGGGGTTACTTATGAAAAATGTTACAAAACTGTCCGCAAGGCAGAAAAATTATTTAAAAACTAAGAGCATGGTAGATATGATCCTGGGCTCAGTGGGAATGGTTGTGCTGTCGCCGGTATTTCTGGCGATAGCGGTAGCTATTAAGTTAGAAGATGGCTTACGGGCACCGGTATTCTTTTCACAAAAGAGAGTCGGTGTTCATAAGTCATATTTCCAGTTATATAAGTTTCGTTCCATGCGGCTTGACACTCCGCATGACATACCGACGCATCTTTTGGATAACCCGGAGCAGTATATCACAAAGGTGGGTCGTTTCTTGCGTAAATCTTCTTTAGATGAACTGCCTCAGCTCTACAACATTGCAAGAGGCGATATGGCAGTCGTCGGACCAAGACCGGCACTGTGGAATCAGACAGACTTAATTGCAGAGAGAGACAAATATGGTGCAAATGATGTAAAGCCGGGCCTTACCGGCTGGGCGCAGATCAATGGACGTGACGAACTCGAGATAGACGTAAAAGCAAAGCTTGACGGAGAGTACGTAAGAAAAGCAGGACTTGCGATGGACATCCGGTGCGTCTTTGGTACCATTTTTTCCGTACTCCGTGGAAGCGGCGTTGTAGAAGGTGGAACAGGAACAATGGAGCGAGAAAAGAAAAATAAAAAAGTAATGATTATCACGAATCATTCTTATATGCTGTGGCAGTTCCGAAGAGAACTCATACAGATGCTGATGGAAGATGCAGAGGTCTATATCAGCACTCCATTTGTCGGCCACGAGAAAGACTTTGCCGATATGGGATGCCATATGATCGAGACTCCGGTTGACCGCCGCGGCATCAATCCGATGACAGATCTGCGTTTATATAAGCAGTACCGTGCCATGTTAAAGAAAGAAAAGCCGGACATGGTCATCACTTATTCGATTAAGCCAAATGTTTACGCCGGTTATGCGTGCAGACGCCTGCACATTCCATATTGCGTAAATGTACAGGGACTTGGCACCGCATTTGAAAAGCCGGGACTTTCCCAGGTCGTAACCATGATGTACCGCACTGCTTTAAAGGGCGCAAAGACCGTATTCTTTGAAAATGAGCGAAATGCAGCACTCTTCCGGGAAAAGAAGATCACTCCGGCAAAGCAGCAGACGATCCTTTCCGGAGCCGGCATCACTCTCGACTTCTATCAGTACGAAGCCTATCCGGAAAATGAAGCATTTCACTTCCTGTATCTGGGCCGAATCATGAAGGAAAAGGGCATGGACGAGCTCTTCTATGCCATTCGCAGGTTACACAAGGAATATGGCGGGAAAGTCGTTCTTGACATTGTCGGATTCTTCGAAGACGAATATAAGGGTGAAGTAGAGAAGTTAGTAGAAGACGGCATCGCAGTCTTTCATGGATTCAAAGAAGACCCGAGACCGTATTATAAAGCAGCAGACTGCATCGTCCTTCCAAGTTATCATGAGGGCATGTCAAATGTCCTGCTAGAAGCAGCATCCACCGGCAGACCGGTTGTTACAAGCAAAATTCCAGGCTGTATGGAAAGCGTGGAAGACGGCACAACCGGATACCTCTGTCAGGTGAAAAATGCACATTCTCTGTACCAGATGATGAATGAAATCTATCATAAGAGCCGCGCCGACCGAGAAGAAATGGGCAAATGCGCAAGAGATAAGATGGCAAGAGAGTTTGCGAAGGATGAAGTGGTGAAGATGACGGTGGCGAAAGTGAAGGAGTAGAGATGCAGCCAATCAGAGTATTACATATCGTAACTTATATGGGACGAGGTGGTTTGGAAACGATGCTTATGAACTACTATCGTCATATTGACCGCACAAAGGTACAGTTTGATTTCCTTGTACACAGAGACTTCGAGGCGGATTATGATGCAGAAATCTTATCGATTGGTGGAAAAATTCATCATGTATCCAGACTGGTACCGTGGAGTAAATCGTATCAGAACGAGCTGCGTACTTTTTTTAAGGCACACCCGGAATATCGAATCGTGCATGTACACCAGGACTGTTTGAGTTCAGTTGCCTTAAAAGTGGCGAAGGAGTGTGGAGTGCCGGTACGGATTGCTCACAGCCACAACAGCAATCAGGACAAGAATCTAAAGTATCTGATTAAGCTGCATTACATGAAGAAGATTCCTGCATTTGCAACTGCACTTTTTGCATGTGGAAAAGATGCGGGGGATTGGATGTTTGGAGGAAAACAGTATCATGTTATGGCAAATGCGGTGGAAGTAAAGAGATACCAGTACAAACCTTCTGTTGCAGAAAAAATAAGAAATGAATGGAATATTTCTGATGAACTTTTGGTTGGACATGTGGGAAGATTCAATCCACAAAAGAATCACACGTTTCTAATCGACATTTTCTATGAAGTACAGAAAATAAATCCATCTGCCAGATTACTTTTAGTCGGAGACGGAGATGGGAAAAAGGAAATACAAGAAAAAGCCAGAAAGCTTGGTATTGCAGATCATATCATCTTTGCGGGTGTCAGAACAGATGTAGAGGAACAGATGCAGGCAATGGATGTATTTGTATTTCCATCTTTGTATGAAGGATTGCCGGTTACTATGGTCGAAGCACAGGCAGCAGGCCTGCCATGTATCATATCTGACAAGGTTCCGGAAGAATGTATTATTACAACTAATCTTGTAACGACACAAAAATTGACCGATAGTCCTAAGATATGGGCAGAACATATCATAGGGAGGGCAAAGAACACGCGAACGGATCATTACGATGAGATGAAGTCTCATGGTTATGATATTGAAGAGGCAGCAAAATGGCTGCAAAACTATTATATTGCACACAGTGGAGAATAAGAATGGCAACACTTACAGTTTTTACTCCGGCATACAACCGGGCGCATACGCTGCCAAGAACCTATGAAAGCTTACAGAAGCAGTCATGTAAAGATTTCGTCTGGCTGATTGTAGATGATGGATCGAAAGATCAGACAGCAAAATTGGTAAAAGAGTGGCAGCAACAGGAAAAAACGTTTGAAATCAGATATATCTATAAAGAAAATGGCGGGATGCATACGGCGCATAATGTAGCTTATGAAAATATCGATACTGAGCTGAATGTCTGCATCGATTCAGATGACTGTATGGCTGACGGGGCTGTGAAGAAAATCATAGATACCTGGGAAAAGGTAAGAGACAAAAACTATGCCGGATTAATCGGACTAGATGCAGACTTTAAGGGAAATATCATAGGAAAAGGATTTCCAGAGCACCTGAAAGAGACGACACTTGGTGACTATTATGCAGCAGGAGGACAAGGGGATAAGAAACTTGTTTACCGCACAGATGTAATAAACAGTGTGCCACCGTATCCGGTATTTGAGGGAGAAAAATACGTAGGACTGGTATATAAATATACGTTAGTCGATCAAAAATACAAATTATTTGTAATGAATGAAGTATTGTGTGATGTGGAGTATCAGGCTGATGGGTCAAGTAAAACGATGTGGAAACAATACTTAAAGAATCCAAATGGATTTGCATTTCTTAGGAAGGTATCGATGCAATATCCAAAATCAACGAAAAGATTAATCGTAGACTGTATTCATTATTGTTCAAGCAGTCAGATTGCAGGAAACAGAAAATACATAAAAGAATCGCCCAAAAAGCTATTAACTGTTTTGTGTACACCTTTTGGGTGGTCATGGACGGCATATGTGAGATATAAGGCAAAGAGGATATAGAGGACAAAATATGTCAAATTATATTTTGATACTGGTGTGGATTGTAATATTAGGAATTGCAGCCATGTACATAAATGTGAAAAGACCAGAAGTGGTCTGTGGAGAAAAAGTAGAGCGCTATTATGTGGGGTGGGCATTTTTGATATTTGTTCCACTGATTATCTGGTGTGGATATAGAGGAAATGTAGGAGATACATCCATGTATATCTCTAGTTTTTATGATATGCCAAGTGATTTTGGTGGAATAGAAACTTATATGCAGGGAGTAAAAAAAGATAAGGGATTTTTTCTGTTTTTCAGCGGTTTCCGGCAGACTTCAGAAGCTCCAGCTCTTTTTCGGTGAGTGAACGATATTTTCCTGTCGGAAGATCCGCCGGGAGCGCCAGCGGTCCCATGGAAAGCCTTTTGAGATAGGTAACTTTTTTTCCCAGTGCTTCCATCATCCGTTTCACCTGATGAAATTTTCCTTCATGGATGGTCAGGCGCGCCTCGCAGAGGTCTTCTCCTGCGTCGTTCCATTTTTTCTCGATCACAAGCTCTGCCGGCCGTACCGGTGTGCCATCCTTCAGCGTCAGTCCTGCCTGAAAGCGCGCTTCGATTCCTTCTTTCAGTGTTCCCTTTACGCGTGCAAAATAGACCTTATCCACGTGTTTTTTCGGTGCCAGAAGCTCATGCGCCAGCGCACCGTCGTTCGTGATGAGAAGCAGTCCTTCCGTATCAATATCGAGGCGTCCGACCGGGAAGAGGTCTTTTCGCTTTGCTTCATCAATAAGGTCAATGACAGTCTGATAGCGCCCGTCTTCCGTTGCGGAAACGACGCCCTGTGGTTTATTTAACATATAATATTCCGTGTCTGCCCAGCCAACCGGCTGTCCATCCATTGTAACCCGGGTTTCGTCCGGGAATATTTTCCGGTCAGACTCGCGGCAGACGATTCCATCGACCAGAACCCGCCCTTTGCGGATCATCTCTTTTACCTGACTGCGCGTTCCCTGCTTCATCTCTGCCAGGAAGCGGTCTAAACGTATACTTTTACCTTGTCCCATCACTGCCACCTCCATCCGGGATTGTATTTATTTTTAAGCTGACCGCCCCGTTTCTGCGCCCAGCCAAGCGGAAATCCATCCACACAGATTAGTACAAGACCATCTGCTGCCTCTTCCTCTGCGGCTGTCAATGTCTCGCCCTTTAAATAGCGGATCGTGCGCTCATCCGAGGCATTAAAATTTAAGTAATTTACAAATTCCTGCATCCGCAGGTTCATTGCCAGCGCCTGGGATGGTTCAAACCGCCCTTTTTTCAGTTCTCCGAGCAGAAGTCCGGTACGCAGACAGCGGAGCGGCTTAAAATAACGTGTATTGTCGCCTGCCAGCGCTGCCGGGAGGTAATAGATGCGCTCGCTGTCACGGTAGAATTGCTCCGGATTCCAGGTTCTTACCGGAAGCTGGCGCAGAAGCTCAAACAGGGGGGAAAAATCCTCGGAGGTCTGGTTTTGCGCCACGTTTTTTCCCTTTCCAAACGTTTTCCCTTTCGCTTTTCCGGAAGCCATCTGTCTGGACTTACCGTCTTCCGCCACACGGCACAACCGCGCTTCTATTTCCTCTAGCAAAAGTGGATCGCTCAATGCTTTCTCATCGGCATTTTCCAAATCCTTGACATTTGCGTCTGTTTTCTCCGTCCGCTTCTCCAACAGCGCAAGAAAATGTCCTTCGCCCTCCAGACGGTGCGGAAACAATCTCAGACAGCCCTCAATGCCACGGCTTCCCTCAAAACCATATTCCGGTTTCTGCGGCACGACCGCCATCTGCGGATATTTCTCCAGAATATACTCGATCGTTCCCTCGTCCTCGTCCCTGTCAAAGGTACAGGTCGAATAAACCAGTTTCCC
>OHZC01000250.1_pt1 | contig 20837 bp, 18 predicted proteins | sample 1580361 | NCBI WGS metagenome assembly OHZC01 (sample SAMEA3882532, study PRJEB24775) | human gut metagenome | biome: human-associated habitat; feature: intestine environment; material: feces | place: Netherlands | collected 2009/2010
CCAGCCATAAAAGGGCCTCCCATTTCTCGTATCCAAGAAATGGGAGGCAGTTCAAAAATCGGGGCTCGATGTAAGTTCTAGGGTGTCAGAAGTTGCATCAGCCGCTTACGACCGCTCTGTCTATCTCTCCGAGCGGGACGGGCGCCGATGCCCTGATCTCTGCCATGTCGAGGTGCGAGATCAAATCCTTGGCGCGCTCGCCGGAGTGGTATGCCTTGTTCGGCGCCACCTTCCTGTAGAGCTTCTTGAGCTTCGTCTTCCCCTTGTTGCCCGGCGGCATCTCCGTCTCAGGTGGCAGCCCTAGGAAGGACAGGACGCCGGGCAGGTCGCACAGCATCACGTCCTCGATGTCGGCCTTGGCCGCCAGGTCGACGACTCTCTGCGCTGTCGGCGAGATGTTCGGGGTGCTGCTACCGCCCGCTGGTTCGGAAGCTGGCGGGCAGTAGCGGGCAGTAGCGGCAGTAGCGGTGTGGCTCGATAGGCCCGAATATCCGTAAGGAAGGTGCTCGCTCTCATATGTGCTGATATGCCTCGCCTCGCGAACCTTGGGATGCTTCCTGAGGTAATCCCTCAATTCGAGCCACTCTTTATGCTCATAACGCTTCGAAATCGTTTCCCCGTCGACAGTTTCCTTCACATAATGGTATGTTCGAACGCCTTCGAACTTGCCGAACCCGTTCTCGACGCTGAAGTTTCTGAACCAGCGTGAAAACCCATTCAGGTCCATGAAGTTGACTTGGGGATGCCTGTCTTTCGTTCGTTCGAATGAGTGGACGAGCGGAGTGCCTTTGACTTGTTCCAGGCCGAAGGCTTCCATTTCGCGGGCCTGCTCCTTTTTCCAGAATTCGAGATACGACGTCAGCGTCTCGCTTATCGAGATCCTCCGCACGCTTTTCTTGCTTTTGGGCGAGCGAACGCTTCGATCGGCCGCGAACTGCTGCTCAATGAGGATGCTTCTGTTCTCGACGGAGACATCGGACCACGTCATCCCGAAGGCTTCTGCCCTTCTCATGTCGGTGTCGAGCATGAGCATCACGCATGTGATGTGCGCGTCCGGTTCTCGATTGAGTAGGATGTCGAGTAGGCGAGCGGCGTGATGGTTCCTTCGCGGTCGCATCTCGCACCGGTGCTCCGCTCTTCGTGGGGCATGTCGCTTTGCCATAGGTTGCCCGGCGGCGGGGCGCAGGTCGTTCCCCGCGGCGTCGCTTCTTTCGACGCCGCGCTGCCTGGCTACTCGTTCCACTGGTGCTTTTTCATGTCGACGCAGCCGTTGTCTCGGAAGGCGACTCCTTCCTCCGTCAGTAGTGCTCGCTGGTCGGGGAAGTTTGACGCGAGGCGTCCCGCGTGGTTGACGACGCGGTGGCAGGGATAATCGCCGTAGCGATCCGCCTCGCTCAGCACCGCTCCGACCAGGCGAGAGTTTTTCTCCCTGCCGATGAGGCGCGCTATCTGACCGTACGAGGCGACGCATCCCGCCGGAATCTCTGCCACGACGGAGAGAATCTCATAAACCAAATCTTCGTCCAGGACTTTTCCCATCGTATCGCTCCCGTGTTCGCTTTTGCCTTCGGGGGCGCGGTGCCGATCACCCGTGCTGCGATTTTCGCAGCTCCCCTTACCGAAGCATCGAGGGAAAGCGCGTGCGTGTCAAGGTTGTCTGGTCCAGTTGCTGGCTCGATACCTCGAGACGTTCGCCTTAAGTGCGACCTGCCCCTATTGGAAAAGGATGCCGAAGATGTATTTGGTGATGGCGGAGCGGCGGATGACCCCCACGAGTTTGCCCTCGTCATCAACCACAGGAAGCTTCTTGAACTTCTTCTTCGCCAGCAGCGCGGCGACGCGGGCGATGCTCTGCTCGGGACGGGCACACACTACCTTGCGCGTCGCGAAATCCATGACGCAGCGATCCTTCAGGTCTTCGATGCGCTGCTCAAGGCTCTGATCGTCGAAGTACAGCATGGACGCGTCGCCGCCCGTGAAGATGGTGTGAGCGCGATGCTGCGCGATGGCTCCCATGACATCGCCGTCGGAGATGAACCCGACCACCTGGTTGTGCTCATCGATTACGGGCATGCTGCTCACCTCGTTTTCGGCGAGCATGCGCACCACGTCGGAAATCGTGCAATCCTGCGTGCAGGTGAACGACTCTTCAATCATGATGCTCGAAACGGGCGTCCCCTCGAGCTCGAGCGGGATGCGCTCGGACAGAATCTCGGACATCGCTTATGCCTCCTTCGTTTTCGGTGCGGTTTTCTTGGTGCGCACGCTGAATATGGCGCAGATAAGGGAAACGAGGCCGATTGCCGCGCACACCTTGTAAGCGACGCCCGCGCCCACGGCGGTGGCTACTTGGATGCTCGCATCGACGCCGGCCGACGCGGTGACGCTTGTCATGACCGTGATGATGAGCGCCGTGCACAAACCGCCGGCGACCTGGCGGCCGGTGTTCGCGATGGCGTTGCCGTGGGCGATCATGTCATTTTTCAAGGCATTGACACCCCATGTGTTCACCGGCATGTTCGCGAGCGACTGGCCGGCGGACTGCAGCATGCAGAACAGCGCAACCACCAAGATGGGCGTGTTTACCGTCGAAAGCGAGAGCAGGAACAGGGCGCCGGTCATGAGGGCCAGGCCGACGATCGAGATGGCACGCGGACCGAACTTGTCGAACACCACGCCGGAGATAGGGCTGATGATGATGCCCACCGCCGCGGCGGGAAGCATGGCCATGCCGGTTTCGAAGGCCGAAGCGCCGAGCGCCGTTTGCAGCAGCAGCGGCAACAGCGTGCTGGTGACCAGGCATGCGGCGTTGATGAGCGTGACGATGATGGCGGCCACGCGGAACCCGCGCGTCTTGAGCGTGCCCAGTTGAAGCAGCGGGTCCTCGATTTTGCCCTGGCGTACGACGAACAGCACCAAGCACACGACACCCGCGACGATCGAGCCGAGCACCACGGGGTTGCCCCAACCCATCGACGAGGCGCTCGAGAACCCGTAGAGAAGTCCGCCGAAGGCGATGGTGGAGAGGACGACCGAGGGCAGGTCGAGCTTGGGGTTCTTCAGCTCGCCCACGTTTTTCAGCATGAACACGCCCAGCACCAGCACGAGAATTGCGAGGGGGACGATGGCGCCGATCATGGTGCGCCAGCCGTACGTGTCGATCACCGCGCCGCCTACGACGGGGCCGACCGCGGGACCCGCCGACATGACGATGCCCGCCATGCCCATAGCCGTTCCTCGTTTCTCGACGGGGAACACCAGCATGGGAACCACCGAGACAAGCGGCATGAGCACGCCTGAGCCCGCCGCTTGCAACACGCGACCGATGATGAGGAACAGGAAATCAGGGGCTGCGGCGCACAGCAGCGTGCCCAGCGCGAACACCAGCGTCGCCCCGAAGAATAGCGCGCGGGTGCTGAACTTGTCGATAAGGAACGCCGAAACGGGGACCATGATGCCGCTCACCAGCGGATAGATGGACATAATCCACTGGGCGGTCGAGGCATCGATGGAGAAATCGGACATGATGACCGGCAGCGCAGGCGACATCACCGTTTGGTTCAGTAGCGCCAAGAAGGCACCCAGGACGACGACCGCGACGATGCGGATCTGGGTACCGGTAATGCGCCCATTGGCGGGCGCGACCGTACAATTATCAGACATAAGCTTCCTTCGTATCTATTCGATTCTTCGCCGAAGGCGCGCCGGCCCACGGGCGAAATAACATGCACGTGCTATGCGTGCATCAGATTCGACAGGAAGAAAGCGGCTGCTCAGAGCGCACTTGGGGAACAACAGGAGAGGCCCCGTATACCAGGGGCCGCCGAATTGCGATGTATGCTTTGGTCAAATCCTTCATAGCGGGGAGGTATTCTAGCAGCCGTCTTCGCCCCTTTCAAGGGATGTAACCCAGACGTTGATTTTCTTCACCGAGGCGCCATCGTTGACGGGTGGCGTGCTTCTCTATCGCCACACCGCGGGGCGAGGGAACGCCGCGGCGAGCTTGTACATCGGCTATGTGTGCAGCTGCGAGCGTGTCGCCGGCGCGCGCTGGGCGCCAGTCCGATCCGGCCGACTCTTGCCGACGGTCGGTCGCCGTCCTCCTCCATCTCCGCCTGCTCTGTTTTTGCTCGGCTCCCTTGTCGTATCATGGACGGACGAGAATTGAGCGAAGGCAGTACGTATGAACATCCAGATATTCGGCACGAAGAAAAGCTTCGATACTAAGAAGGCGCAGCGCTATTTCAAGGAACGTCGTGTGAAGTTCCAGTTCATCGACTTGAAGGAAAAGGGGATGAGCAAAGGCGAGCTCGAAAGCGTGGCGCGCGCCGTCGGCGGGATCGACGCTGTGATCGATCCAAAGGCGAAAGATGCCGACACGGTTGCGCTCGTACAGTATCTTGCTGCCGACCAGAAGTTCGAAAAGGTGCTCGATAACCAGCAGATTCTTCGTGAGCCCATCGTTCGCAACGGCCGCCAGGCAACCGTTGGCTACGAGCCTGACGTGTGGAAGGGCTGGGAATAAAGCGGCTGGGAATAAAGTGAAGCGCCCACGCCCGTGGTTTTATCCACGGACGCGGGCGCTTGCGTAAGACGTCTCTTGTCGTTTGAGTGGAGCGCCCCGGCGGCGCTGAACAACGCGCCCCGGTGACGTGGCTGAACTCGGGGCTCTTTGTGCCGCACATCTATGAGAGGAGATATTTGATGCGCATGGGCGCTACTCCATGTAGCCACCCTGAATGGCGGAAACTGCATGCTCGGTAAAGAACTTGAGCGTGCCGGAGGTATAGCGATTAGCCTTGGGTTTCCAAGCGGCTCGACGCTCGGCCAGGACGGCGTCAACCTCGGCCGGCTCCATCTCCTTGCCGGCGATGCCCACGATAGACAGCGAGCGCTCGGGGATGTTGATCTGGATCAGGTCGCCCTCCTCGATCAGGGCAATCGGGCCGCCCACGGCAGCCTCGGGCGAAACATGACCGATAGCCGGGCCCTTGGAGGCGCCGGAGAAGCGGCCATCGGTGATCAGGGCAATGCTCGCACCCAGCTCGGGATCGCTGGCGATAGCCTCGGTGGTGTAGAACATCTCGGGCATGCCGGAACCCTTGGGGCCCTCATAACGAATGATGACGGCGTCGCCGGGCTTGACCTCGTGCGTCAGGACGGCGTGGATAGCGTCCTCCTCGCAGTCGAACGGACGTGCCTTGAGCGTGGCCTGGAACATCTCGCGCGGAACGACGGTGTGCTTGACGACCGCGCCCTCGGGAGCAAGATTGCCGTGGAGGATGGCGATGGAACCGTCGGTGCCGAAGGCCTGGTCAAACGGACGGATGATGTCCTCGCGCTTGAGATTCCACTTCTCAAGGTAACGACCGCACTTCTCGTAGTAACCGTTGTTCTTGAGGTCCTCGAGGTTCTCGCCGAGAGTCTTGCCGGTGACGGTCATAACGTCGAGGTGGAGCATCGACTTGATCTCCTCCATGATGCGCGGCACGCCGCCCGCATAGTAGAAGAACTGCGCCGGCCACTCGCCTGCGGGACGGACGTTGAGCAGGTAGTGGGCACCACGGTGCAGGCGATCGAAGTCGTCGGCGGACATCTCGATGCCAAACTCGCGGGCAATCGCAGGGATATGCAGCAGCGAGTTGGTAGAGCCCGAAATGGCGCCGTGGACCATGATGAGGTTCTCGAAGGACTCCTTGGTCACGATGTCGCGGGGGCACAGGTTGTGCTCGGAGAGCCACACGGACTGACGGCCAGCCTCGCGCGCAAATTCGCGCAGGTCGGAGCTGGTAGCGGGCAGCAGGGCCGTGCCGGGGAGCATAAGGCCCAGGGCCTCGGCGGTAACCTGCATGGTCGACGCGGTGCCCATAAACGAGCAGGCGCCGCAGCTGGGGCATGCGTTGTGCTTGGCAAACTCAAGTTCCTCGCGAGAGATCTCGCCGCGCTCGTAGCGGGCAGAAATCGCGCCGAGCTGCTCCAGGGTCAACAGATCGGGACCGGCATCCATGACACCGCCGGTAACGACGATGGAGGGGATGTTGATGCGGCCCATGGCCATGAGGTTCGCAGGCAGGCCCTTATCGCAGCTGGCGACAAAGACGCCGGCGTCGAACGGGGTGGCCTTGGCATGGATCTCGATCATGTTGGCGATCATGTCGCGGCTGGGCAGCGAGTAGTTGATGCCATCGTGGCCCTGGGCCTCGCCGTCGCAGATATCGGTGCAGAAGTAACGGGCACCGTGACCGCCAGCCTCGGCAACGCCGGCACGGACCTCCTCGACCAGCTCAAACAGGCCGGCAGAACCCGGGTGCGAGTCGCCAAACGTCGACTCGATAATGACCTGCGGCTTGTCCAGATCCTCGATGGTCCAGCCAGACCCCAGACGCAGCGGGTCCATCTCGGGGCTGATGGTGCGGAACTTGCCGGAACGCGGCTGCAGCTTGGCAACCAGGTCGGCTGCCTCCTGCTGAATCTGTGCCTTGGTCTTCTCGTCCATAATGCTCTCCTCTTTTGGTTTGAACGGTTGTACCAATCGTTGGTTAATGAATCAGGTGTAAATGGGTACCGAGCGATGCACTCGGCAAAAGATGCTTAGCTACGCGAACTAGGCGAAGAACGAAATCACCAGGGCGCAGGCAAGACCCGAAAGGCCGATGAGCGTCTCCATAATGGTCCAGGACTTGAGGGTTGTCTTCTCTCTCCAGGAACGAGGAGCACATCCAAAAAACCGGCATCGTTGACGTGCGAGAGGGCCGTGGCACCGCCGCAGATAGCAAGACAGATAGCGGCACGCATGAGCACTGAGGCTCCGGCAACCGCAGGCATGGCGGCCATAATGCCCGATGCCATGGTCATAGCGACGATGGAGCTGCCGACAGAGGCACGCACCATGACGGCAATCAAAAAGGCAACGACCACCAAAGGCAGCGGTGAGGCCTCGAGCATAGGGCCGATAACCTGGCCCAGGCCGCAGTCCTGCAGCATCCAGCGGATCACACCGCCGCAGGCAATGACCAGCAAGATCATGCCGACGGGCTTAAGAGAGCGGTCGAGCAGGGCCTTGAGCTCGGCGCCGGAGTAGCCGCGCCGCGCGCCCAGCAGATACATCGCGACGAGCGTGGCGAGCGTCAAAGCGACGAAAGGCTTGCCCAGGAAGGCGAGAATCGAGGCGAGCTCGGCGGGCATGGGGATATAAGAAGACAGCGTGCCCAGCAAAATCAGACAAAGCGGCGTGAGCACGATGGCAAGCACCATGCCAAAGGAGGGAAGCTCCTTTTCGTCGCTCGCACCCTCGGCAGAGGTAAAGTGCTCCGGAACATCGGTAAAAATGCGACTGCCCACGTTGCGACCCCAGATGACGCCGGCGATCGCCATAGCGATGAAGGCGGTAGGGATACCGACGAGAATCATGGTGCCCAGGTCGACACCGAGCGTGCCGGCGACCAAAACCGACCCGGCCGATGGCGGCACAAACGCATAGCCAGCGGCAAGTCCCGCGAGCAGCGCGATGCCGTAGTAGAGCGTCGACTTTTGGTCTGCGATGCCACACTAAACGCAAGTGGGATCAAAACGACCACGCCGGCCTCAAAGAACACCGTAGTGCCGATGACCAGACCGGTAATGCCCAGTGCCCAGCTGGAATGACCCTGCCCAAAGGTATCGATGAAGGTCTGGGCGATCTTCTTGGCGCCGCCGCTCTCCTCAAGAATCTGGCCAAACATCGAGCCGAGGCCAATGAGCAGGGCGATGTTTTGCAGCGTGGTTCCCACGCCCTTGGTGACAGTGTCCGCCACCAGGTCGAGCGGCATACCGGCGCCGATGCCGATCGCGAGCGCCGAGACCATCATCGAAAGCACAGGATGCAGCTTGAACTTAATGATGAGCGCAAGCAGCAGCGCGATGCCCACGATAGCGGCGATGACCAGCCTGGTGGGGTCGGCCATAAACGTTGGGTCTGACATCTTTCCTCCAATTCATCAGACCTTTTGAATTCGCCTTAGACTATAGCGTGTTTTCAATAGGTCTGATGTTTAAAAGGGAAACTTTTTTCAAAATACATCTGATGTATTTCCTGAACGATCTGTTTTTGACGGTAAACGGCTACTTACAGCTCTCCATTGTCGGAGCGAACCACCGCGGCTTCTGTAAATGAGCTAGAATAGCTCTGATGAATTCTTTTGATATGAGGTGAAGCGTGGCACGAGCCGATTCGGGACTCCCCGAGCAGATAGCAGATAAAATCATTCAACTGATCCTGGATGAGCATCTTGAGCAAGGCGACCGCCTGCCCAAGGAGGCTGTGCTCGTCGAGCGCCTGGGTGCTGGCAGGAGCACCGTACGCGAAGCCATGAAGCTGCTGCAGTCGCGCAACATCGTGCGCATTAAGCAGGGCTCTGGCACCTATGTGGCATCAAACCCCGGCGTTGCCGACGACCCGCTGGGCTTTACCTTTATCGACGACAAGCAGCGTCTGGCGCGCGACCTACTCGAGGTGCGCTTTATGATCGAGCCGCAGATGGCACGCATGGCAGCCGAGCACGCAACCAACGACCAGGTCGTCTGTATCAAAGAGCTCTGCGACGAATCCGAGCGCCTGGCCGAGGCCGGTGAGGATTACTCCGCCGCCGACACCGCGTTCCACAATGCCATTGCCGAGAGCTCCGGAAACCTCGTCGTTCCCCGCCTAATGGGCGTGCTCAAGGCGTCTGTCCCCCTGTTTATTGACGTGACCGGCAAAAAGCTGGTTGAGGAGACCATCCGCACCCACCGTGGCGTGGCCGACGCCATCGCCGCGCGCAATCCCACCGCAGCGCACGACGCGATGTACCTGCATCTGGTGTACAACCGCAACATGATCGCAGAGGGAGCGCAGGAACAGAGCAAATAGACGTCCGCACGGCAAGGGCGAGACTACCGTTCGCCTTTTAAAAGTGAACGTTCACCTGATTTTAGGGAATAAGGGGTGGCTATTACGCCGCTTCACCTATACTGACCTTGTATGAAAAGCAAGACTTATATAGATGAACGTTTCTTTTGAAAGGATCGCTATGTCTGATCTTATGGACAGCTTCCGTCTGGACGGCAAGGTCGCACTGGTGACCGGCGCCACCTACGGCATTGGCATGGCCATTGCCGAGGCGCTCGGAGAGGCCGGCGCCAAAATCGCCTTTAACGCCCGTCACGCCGACAAAGTCGCCGAAGCCGAGAAGCACTACCGTGAGCTGGGCTTTGACGCTCACGGCTATGTTGCCGACGTCACCGACGAGACTGTCGTCGCCGAGCTCATCGCCAAGATCGAGGCCGACTTTGGCACCACGCCCGACATCCTGGTCAACAACGCCGGCGTCATCCAGCGTACCCCGATGCTCGACATGAGCGCCGAGGACTTCCGCCGCGTCGTCGATATCGACCTCAACGCACCGTTTATCGTGTCAAAGGCCTGCCTGCCTGGCATGATCGCCAAGGGCCACGGCAAGATCATCAACATCTGCTCGATGATGAGCGAGCTGGGTCGCGAGACCATCGCCGGCTATGCCGCCGCCAAGGGCGGACTCAAGATGCTCACCAAGAACATCTGCTCGGAGTTTGGCGAGGCCAATATCCAGTGCAACGGCATTGGGCCCGGCTACATCGCCACGCCGCAAACCGCACCGCTGCGCGAGACGCAGCCCGACGGCAGCCGCCACCCGTTTGACCAGTTCATCATTGCCAAGACGCCGGCCGCCCGTTGGGGCACGCCCGAGGACCTGAAGGGCCCCGCCGTGTTCCTGGCTTCCGACGCGTCGAACTTCGTCAACGGCCACATCCTCTACGTCGACGGCGGCATCCTCGCATACATTGGAAAGCAACCTCAATAAGCGTCGCCGCAACTGCCCATATCAGGTTTCATCCACTCGTTTTTCATTTGAGTTGCGGTGAGATAAGGATTGGTTTTGGCTTCTATCAGGCAAAACAGTCCGTATTTCACCGCAAGTTAGAAATAGAAAGGTAATTCGCAATGAAGATCGCTCTGATCAATGAGAACTCTCAGAACTCCAAGAACCCTATGATTGAGGCTGCCCTTAAGAAGGTTGTCGAGCCCATGGGCCACACTGTCTTTAACTATGGCATGTATGCCGATGCCGACTCCAAGCCCCTCACCTACGTGCAGAACGGCATCCTTGCCGCCGTGCTGCTCAACTCCGGCGCTGCCGACTACGTCGTGACCGGCTGCGGCACCGGCGAGGGCGCCATGCTCGCCTGCAACTCCTTCCCCGGCGTGCTGTGTGGCCACGTTGCCGACCCGCTCGACGCCTACACCTTTGCCCAGGTCAACGATGGCAACGCCGTCGCCATGCCCTTCGCCCTCAAGAACGGCTGGGGCCAGGAGCTCAACCTTGAGTACACCTTCGAGAAGCTCTTTGGCTTTGGTTCGGGCAACGGTTATCCTGCCGAGCGCGTTGAGCCCGAGCAGCGCAACAAGAAGATCCTCGACGGCGTGCGCGCTGTGACCATGCGCCCGCTCGTCGACGTCCTGGGCGAGATCGATCAGGACCTGGTAAAGGGCGCACTTGCCGGCGAGCACTTCCAGGAGTACTTCTTTGCCAACGCAACCGACGAGGCCATCATCGCCAAGGTCAAGGAGATCCTGGGCCTCTAATCGCACGACTCATTGCAGCTAACGCAAGCGGCGGTCGTCCCATGTACGGGACGACCGCCGCTTTTTGCTATCTACCGACTGACGCCGCGGGGATAGGCCTCACATGCACCAAGGGGTTGACTAGAGCTCGCAGGCAATCTTGTAGCCGTCGCCGATGGCATCGCGGATGTTGCCGCACTTCTGGGCATCGCCCAGTACGTGGGCAGCAACGCCAGCAGCGGCAAGGTCGTCGGCCAGCTTGGTATTGGGACGATAGCCCATGGCAAGCACCAGCGTATCGGCACCGGTGATGGTGCGGACCTCGCCGTCCTTCTCGTAACTGATGGTGTCCTCGGTGATCTCGGTCACCTTGGCCTCGGTCAGCACGTGAACGCCCTTGGAGAGCATGCGCGTGATGAGCACCGCGCGACCGGCGCCGCCCTCGTTGGCGGCGAGCGTCTTGGTCATCTCGATGACGGTGACATCGCGATTGGCCGGCGACAGGTCGTTGACCAACGGGGCCAGGTAATCGGCCGTCTCGCAGCCAACGGTGCCGCCGCCCACAATGACGATCTTCTTGCCCGGGAAAGCCTTGCCACCCAGCACGTCATCGGCCGTCATAACCTGCTTAAAGCCCTGCATGAAGGCCGGAGCGATGGGCTCGGCGCCATAAGCCAGGACGACCTCGTAGCCCGCGTAGTCACGCTGAATGTCCTCGGCAGTAAGCTCGGTGCCAAATACGCACTTCACGCCGACCTCGGCCAGGCGACGGTACTGATACTTGATCACGCGGGTGAGTTCCTGCTTTGCCGGCGGAACGGCTGCGATGCGCATCTCGCCGCCCGGCTCATCCTGCTTATCCACGAGCACCACGTTGTGGCCGCGCTTGGCGGCAATGTAGGCTGCCTCCATGCCCGCAGGACCAGCGCCCACAACCAGCACGTTCTTAGCCTCGGCGGCAGGCTCGTAGCCGGCCTCGTCGCGCTCAACATCGGGATTGACGGTGCAGGAGATGCGCTTGCCAAACATAATGCCGTTCAGGCAGCGCAGGCAGCCAATGCAGGGACGGATGTCGTCGGCGTTGCCGGCAGCGGCCTTGTTGCAGAACTCGGCATCGCACAGATTGGCGCGGCCCATCATGCAGATGTCGGCAGCGCCGTCCTCGATCAGCTCCTCGGCGATCCAGGCCTCGTTAATACGTCCGACAGTGGCGACGGGAATGTTGACGTGCTTTTTGATCTCGCGCGAGCAGGCGGCATGCGAGGCCTGCTGGGTACCGGCGGCGGAAATCGCGGAGCCGCGCTTGATGGTGGTACCACCCGACACGTGAATCATGTCGACGCCGGCCTTCTCCAGACGACGCGAGACGTAGATCATGTCGTTGAGGGTCAGGCCGCCATCGGTGTACTCATCGCCCGAGATGCGGACGTCGATGATAAAGTCCTTGCCGCAGCGCTCGCGAATCTCGGCGATGACCTCGAGCAAGAAGCGCATGCGGGCGTCGAGCGAGCCGCCGTACTCGTCGGTGCGCTTGTTGTAGAGCGGAGTCAAAAAGCCGCCGAGCATACCGTGGGCGTGCGCCGCATGGACCTCGACGCCATCGACGCCAGCCTTCTGCATACGCACGGCAGCGTCGCCAAACTGATGCGTGAGCTCGTGGATCTCATCGACCGTGATAGGACGCGGTGCCTCGCGGGCATAGGACGGTCCCACGAAGGACGGAGCGATCAGGCGCGGCGTGCCCGGAATGTTAAAGGCCATGTAGGCGGGGTGGAAGAGCTGCGGCATGATCTTGCAGCCATACTCGTGGACGGCCGCGGCGAGCTTTTCCCAGCCGGGGATAAACGTGTCGTCGTAACAGCACATGTCACCCGGTAGATAGGTATAGGTAGGCTCGACCGTCACGACCTCGGTGATGATAAGGCCAACGCCGCCCTTGGCGCGGGCACGGTAATGATCGACCAAGTCGTCGGTCACATAGCCATGATCGGCCAGGTTCGTGGACACCGGCGGCATAAAGACGCGGTTCTTGACCTCGGTCGTACCGACCTTGATCGGGCTAAAGAGCATCGGATAGGCGGAGGACTCCATGCAGGGTTCCTTTCGTTTGAGCCGCTCGGCGGCAGTTGCTAACGTACCTATCGTATCAGCAACTGCCGTATCCGCACTCGCTCGCACTCCCCGCCTTCAATCCCGACCCTCACAAAAAAGTTGCGGTGGAATACGGAGTAGGTGAGGCTTTTAACAGCAAAACAGTCCGTATTTCACCGCAACTGATGGGCGGGATGGAGTTAGAGGCCCAGATAGGTAGTCATGCCTTCGACGGCGAGCTTGGCGCCAGCTACGGCGTGGACCACAGTGAGCGGGCCGTTGACCACGTCGCCGGCGGCAAAGACGCCAGGCACGGTAGTCATGCCATACTCGTCGACCGAAAGCAGGCCGCGATGGTCGGTCTCCAGACCGCCCGTTGTAAGCACGAGCTTGTCCTTGGGCACTTGAGACGCCGCAATCACAACCGTGTCGGCGGACACGTGGTCGAGTTCTTCCTCGTAGCCCACCACGTTGTTGTCCTCGTCAAAGATAGCCGTCTCGAACACCGGACCGTTATCGTCGATGGCGCAGATCGCCTTGCCGCACATAATCTCGGCACCGTCAAGCTCGGTCAGCTCCACCTCGTCATCGATGGCAGAGATATGGCGCGATCGGGCGTACACGGTAACCTTGCGAGCACCCGAGCGCAGGGCCGTGCGGGCAACATCCATGGCCACATTGCCGGCGCCGATAACCACCACGTTCTGCCCGATCGCCACGCTCGTGGGGTCAACGAGGTAGTCGATGCCAAACAGCACGTTGCCGCGCGACTCGCCGGGAATACCCAGTTTGCGAGCTCGCCAGGTACCAGTACCGACAAAGACCGCATCGTAGCCGTCGCGCAGCAGGTCGTCGATGTGGAGCGCACCGCCGATGGTGGTCGAGGGGCGAACGCGCACGCCGAGCGAGCACATCACGTGGCGGTACTTTTGCACGAGCGAGCGCGGCAGACGGAACTCGGGAATACCGTACTCCAGCACACCGCCAATCTCGGGGCGCTGCTCAAATACCGTGACGGCACAGCCCAGCTGAGCCATCTTGATAGCCACGGTAATACCAGCGGGACCGGAACCGACCACGGCAATCTGTTTACCGCACGACGGCGCGGGCGTCCACTCCTTACGATCTAAATACGCTGTGGAGATGTAGTGCTCGATGCTCGAAAAATGCACGGGTGTGCCCTTACGGCCCTGAATGCAAGCACCCTCGCACTGGCCCGAATGGTTGCACACCACGGAGCAGACCGCGCTCATGGGATTGTTCTGGAACAGCAGCTCGCCCGCCTCTTCTAGACGACGCAGCTTGAACAGGTCGATGACCTGAGGAATAGGCGTCTGAACCGGGCAGCCCTTAATCTGGCAGAACGCCCTTTTACAACCCAGGCAACGATTCGCCTCTTCGACAATGTGGATAGCCACGCAACTCCCCTTTTTAATGCAATCCAATGGGGCGACGATAAAGACCCTTCACCGCCGCCCCCATACAGGTAATCTCAATCTGCCGACACGGCAAAAGCCAATGCTATAACTCGCGATGCGAAGCCCCGCAGCGAGCGGACATGTGCTCGAGTGTCGCCAGGCAGTCAGCCGCCGTCGCCGGCACGCTGTTCTCGACCACGCAGGGAATCCCAGGGCAGGCGGCGGCAGCCCAGGCCACCACGGGCTCAAAGTCATAGCGACCCGTCTCGCCCACGCCGTGGCACACCAGGCGTGAACCCGTACCGTCGCACCAACCGGCTTCGTCCTCGTTATCAACGACCTCAAAATCCTTGGCGTGCAGCACGCGGATCTTACTGCCGCATAAGTAGAGCATGCGCGCTGTGATTTCCTGCGCTTCGTCAACGACGCTGGGGTGCAGCAGCGACACCGGGTCGTAGATCACGCCGAGCGACGGGCTCGTGACGCGCTCCAGCACCTCACGGCAGCGATCCGGCGTGTTAACCGTCTCGTTCCAACCGGGCTCGATCAGTATTTGCTCGCCCACGGCCTCGGCCCGATCGCAGACGTGTGCAAGTCCGTCTGCAAACGCATCGAGCGCCTCGTCGGTCATGCGGTCGTCCGCGACGCGGTTCTGCGCATTGGGGCGACCGGTCTCGGTGCCAACCGGGCATCCGCCGAGCATCTGGGCAAAGTTCAAGCACGCCTCGTACTCGGCAAAGTTATCCATGAGTTGTTGGCGATCGGGCGTCGCCAGATTCTTATAACAGCCGAGCACGGCGACCGAAACGCCCGCCTCGTCGAGCACCGCACGCAAATGGTCGGCAAGCTCGCGGGTCAGGCCGCCTCGATCGATCCCCATCGATGCGTAGAGCACCTTGCTCGGCAGCTGAATGCACGAAAAGCCCAGCTCTCCCGCCATGCGAATGCGTTCCTCGACGGTTCCCTGCGGAAGGTCGTGCAAACGTACGCCCGGAGTAATAGCCCCCACGTTATTCACATCCCTTATGAGCGTTGATGCCCGGGGTGTATCCGCCAAACGGATCCTCGATGGAGCACACGCCCGAGGGGGCGAGCGGATCGCGCTTACCGGCCAGCTTGTCGTGATGCATGGTCTCGATATAGGCAAGCACCAGCGGCGCCACACCCTTCGCATCGTTTTTGACGATAGGCTCGCTCATGTAGTAACCAAACGTGCCCTCGCGGTGCGCGGTGTTTCCCAAGCCCGCGACCAGGCAGATGTTGTCGAGCGCCAGCTGTCCATCATGCTCGGACAGGCAGGTCTCGCAGATGCCGTCGAAGGCGCGACGGCCGTACTGGTAGTAACGCTCGCCCAGCACGCCTAGACGCACGCCCTTCATGATGGCATTGGCAAAAATCGCGCTACCAGACTCCTCCAGGTAGTTGGGGGCGATATTGGGCAGGTTGATGACCTGATGCCACATGCCGGTCTTCTCGTCCTGATACGGCAGCATGGCATCGATCAGGTCGTGGAACATCTTGCGAATCTCGTCCTTCTCGGCTGACATCGAAGGCGGCATGAGCTCCCAGGTATCGATGAGTGCCATGGCAAACCAGCCCTCGGCGCGCAGCCAGAAGTTAGCCGAAAGGCCGGTGACCGGGTCGCACCAGAACTGCTTGCGGCTCGCGTCGTAAGCGTGATAGTACAGACCATTGAGGGGGTTGCGCATCAGGTCATGCACGACCTGGAACATATGGAAGCTGTCCGAGCAGGCACGACGGTTGTGGAAACTCAGCTCGTACTGCATGTAGAACGGCTGGGCCATATACATGCCATCGAGCCAGATCTGGTTGGGATAGACGGCCTTGTGCCAAAACACGCCTTCTTTGGTGCGCGGCTGGGTCTCGAGCTGGCGGTAGATGGTGTCCATGGCGGCACGGTACTTGGGCTTGCCCACCAGGTCATAGAGCTTGTAGAGGGTCTTGCCCGCATTGACGTTATCGAGGTTGTACTCCTGCGGGTTGTAATGCTTGATGGTACCGTCGTCCTGGACAAAGAAATCGATGTAGTCATCGGCAAAGGTCAGGTAGCGCTGCTCACCCGTGATCTCGTACAGCTCGATGAGCGCCTTGATCATGCAGCCGTCGATATAGTTCCAGGTGTTCTCCTTGCCGGCGCGAATCTTTTCGATATTCCAAGCCGGCGCCTGCGGCGTAGAGGTTTCGATCAACTGCTCGATATAACGGTCCAGGATTTGATTGCAACCCATTGCTGTCCCCTCTGACGTTAATGATAGGTGAACGTTAACCCTAGTGTAACGCGAACAGGGAATATAGGGTGAACGTTAACCCTATATTCCCCGCGAACGGCAGACTTTTAACGGCAAACGGCGGCTAAGCCCGCGGCGATGCGATGCGCCAGGCGCTCATAGCCAGCCGGGCTGTAATGCAGACCGTCCGGCATATAGAGCTCGCGGTGCTCCGGCAAAAACGGGCTGATGCCGCTTTGCGCATACAGGTCAATCACCGGAACGGAGTAACGGTCACAGACCTCCAGCATCGCTCGCACGTAGGCGTCTTGCGTCAGACCCAAATGGTTCGCCTCATCGCTTGCCGGGATATCCTTCTCGTGCTTACCACTCGTCTTGCATGGCGTCATAAACACGAGCTTTGCCTGAGGTGAGCGCGCCGTGATGGTTCGGATCAGATAGTCGACCGCACCATAGAACTCATGCGCATCGGTGCTGCCCAACTCGCCAAGCGGCACGTTGCGGCTAAAGTCGTTAACGCCGCCAAAGACAACATAGACATCGGCCGCATCGTCGATGCCGTCCAAGCGCTCGACAAATGAATCGGTACGGTCGGCCTTGATGGCGATACGCGAACCCTTGATGCCAAAGTTCTCGACGACTGCACCTCCCAGCAACGCGCCCAGATGCGAAGTCCAAGAGATGTCGTTGCCGCCTGCGCCGCATCCGTTATCCCCCCATGTGGTCGAATCGCCAAAGCAGCAAATGGTCGATTCACTCAAACTCTTCGTTTCCATAATCTTCTCCTCATCCGCCCATCGGCAGTCATACAGGAACGTACCGTTTATTCGCAGCATGCCGAGGGGCTATGCACGGGCGCATTCCGCAACGTGCGAATCGAGCCATTCGATATCCTCGACAAGATGTGCCACGCCCAGATGGTGTTCACCCGGACACACCTCGTGCCGCAGGCCATCTCTGCGACCCAACAACTTGTAGGCATCGCGCACGATCTCGAGCTGCTCGTCAACATTTTTCAGCCCGCGCGAACCGTTCAGATGATCCTCTTCGCAGCTTTGCACTAACAACGGGCGCGGCGCAATAAGCGAGGCAATATCGCCCATGTCGAGCAAGCGCCAAAGTCCGGGTGTGTAGTTGCAGCTGCAATTGCCGTTGAGGTGCAGCAGCGAATCATCGACACCGTACAGGTAGCCCGAGACAAACGTCTTGCATACGCGTGGGTCGAGCGCCGCCAGATACAGCGTCATGTATCCGCCGCCCGAAAAGCCAAAACAGCCCAGGTCGTCCATGGCAATGTCGCCGCGCGCCTCTAGGTAATCGATCAGACGCATGTTATCCCAGGCGTTGAGACCCGCAACGGTAAGTCCCAGCGGCTCGGCCATGCGCGCCTGGTTTAGGCACGTGCCGCGCAGAAAGCTGTTCTCGTCATCGCCCTGACCCTTCCAGTCACGACGGTATCCCCAACCGCGTGCGTCGGGGCAGACGGTCACGTAACCCATACGCGCCAAACGTAGACCGTAGTCGTAATTGAACTTACGCACAGCATCATCGACCGCCGGCACGCCCGTCACGCCCGCAACACTTGCGGCGCCTGCTCCCTGATGGCCATGCGGGCAGATATAGCAACACTTGCGGCCGTGCGCATCGAGCTTAGGCGACTGCGGCTCGAGCAGGTAGAACGGCATCCAAACGTCGCGCTCCACCTGCAGCATCGCATGAGTACGCACGATGCCGCCGGCAACCCGAACGCGGCTGAGCTCACGAAGTTCAGTCGGGGCGCGGTCCATAAGCGAAAGACCCAAAACATCGTACAGACGAGTCCTGGTCGCAATCTTCCACGCCTCAAAGTCTGCAGGGGTCTTGCCCGCAAATGCGGCGGAGCGCCCCTCGCGCTTCAGCCGGGCACGCAGCGCAGGTTCGTCTTCGCAGTACGTCTCGATGTGCACGGTGCGGCCATTGGCAGATAGCCCAGCCGTCTCCACCGCATCACCGTCGCCGCCCTCGGGATCCCAGCCGTCCGCACCGGCAAGCACCTGTTCGCGGGCGTACCCGGCGGCAGCCATCACATCGAGTTTATTCGCCCACGGCACCCAGCCGGTAGTATCGCCCGCCGGCCCATGCAGGATCGCGCCAGCATACTGCGCGCAGTTGTGCGCCGCCGGTTTATTCCAATCCCACCAGCCTTCGCGCTTGATATGTCGCCCCAGCCAACAATCGATCAGCGCAGTTTGCGCCCATTCGCGCCAAGGACGGCCCAGGTAGACCGAATCCGGCGCCACGACATCCGGTGCTGTAAACGAACAACCGTGGAACACAAATCCGTACGGCTCGCCTTTAGGCGTGGAGGCTGCCGTTACATACCCGTTGACATCCATATCGCGGTTGAGCGAGCGGATCTCGCACCCCTCAAAGTAGGCACGCGCGCCGCCAAAGATAAAGTCGACATCGCCCTCGATCCGGCAACGTCGAAAATACTGGCGCCCCACCCGGCGCGGCGCAAACTGCTTGGGCCCAATGAATCCGCCCGGTTTGACTTCGCGCGGGGGCAACGGGCCCAAAAACAGCGTGTCCTGGCGCCCCGTAATGCAACAGGCGTCGACCACCAAACGGTCGCCGTCGGCGTACAGCGCAATCGCCTGCCCCACCTCGCGACCGTCGCCGGCATCGTTGACGATTGTGAGGTTCTCGAGCCGTACGTCGTCGGCATCGACCAAAACGGTATAGGTCCTAAACGTGCCGAGCATTCCGTCGATGCCCGATCCGTCCCCCGAGGGCATCTTGGCGCCCAAGCCGCCCACGATACGCACGCTATCGGCCGTCTCTCCCTCAATCGTCACATGCGAGCGATGAATCTCGACCCGCTCGCGATACTCGCCCGGATCGACGCGAATCATCACCGGTTGCTCGGCATCCGGATAGAGCTGATCGGCTGCCGCCAAGGCATCGGAAATCGTTGGATACGCTCCTGCCGCAGCCCTCGAAACGCGCAGCGTATAGATACTTTCGCTCATCGTCCATCACGCTCCCATGCAACGAACTGTTCAGGCCAGCCCTGAACCTGTGGCTGAATATGCTCGGCGCAGCCCTTAAATGCCGTTTGGGCCGTGGCGAGCGATGCCCCATGCTTTCCATGCGGAAAGACATGTAGGCTAAAGCCAATCCCGTGGTCGGCAAGAGCCTGCGCAAGAAGGAGGCTATTTTGAACTGGTACCGATGCATCCTCGGCGGTATGCCACAAGAACGTACGGGGGAAGCCATCGCCCACCATATTCTCGATCGACAACTTTTGAGCCAAAGCGCCATCGGCACCCGTTAGGTGTTCAAACGAACCACGATGAGCATAGGCCCCCGAGCTTACGACCGGATAGCCCAAGCAAAGTGTGTCAGGCCGAATCGACTCAGGCGATGCCGAAATCGACTCTGCAAGCCAGGGTTGGTCCCAAAGCGCCCCGAGCAAGCCAACTAGATGCCCACCGGCCGAAAAACCCATGACCGTAATCCGATCAGGATCGACACAGTACTCTGCCGCATGGCTTCGGACGGTATCGACCGCCCGCGCGAGTTCTTGCAATGCCAGCGGATAGACAGCCGGAGCAACCGAATAGTTCAGTACAAACGCTTGGTAGCCCATCGCCAACAAACGGAGCGCTACCGGCTCGCCTTCGCGCGGCGAAACGTGATCGTAGCCGCCTCCTGGCACGACCACAACTGCAGGCAGCGGTTTTAAAGCATAAGCATCTTCGGTCGGGGCAAAAACATAAGACGTAATCGTGGCAGACGAGCCATCGACCCCGACAGGAATCGTTTTATTGAGCATGTATTCCCTTTCACCATGATGCGTAGCGCAGCGCACACGGCCGTATCGCACAAGGGCTGCATTGCCGATTTATCCGACAATGCAGCCCTAGTCATCAACCCGAGTTAGGAACGGACAACCTTGTCGACGTTCTGGAGCTGCAGCTCCTCGCCGTCCTGGCCCTCGATCACCACATTTTGCAGGTCGAGTACCTTGACGTTTTGCGCGATGATGCCCTGGCGCACCATGGGCTCAACGCCGCAGGCCATGGCCGGGACAAAGGGCTCGGCATCCGGCGCGAAGGTCACGTGGACATCCTGGAACGTCAGGCGCGTCACTTTGCTCTCGGGCAGGCCCGTGATGTAAGCAGCAGCCGCGTGGCAGTTAGTAGCCTCGATATCACAAAACGTCGTGGCACCAAAGCCGGGTGTGCGGTCGTCGACGGGCAGCGCCTCGCGAGACTGCACGTAATCGGTCTTGCCGTCCTTGTCGCAGAAGTAGAACGAGTTGACCACGAAGGGCGTGAGCACCTCGTCCATGCGAATGTGCTCAAAGGTAATGCCCTCGTTGACGGCGTCCTTGCCGCGCCCGCGGCGGGTCTTGACGCGCAGGCCGCGGTCGGTGTGGTCCATCAGGCACTGGGTCATCACCACATTTTTCACGCC
>OHZC01000276.1_pt1 | contig 19095 bp, 22 predicted proteins | sample 1580361 | NCBI WGS metagenome assembly OHZC01 (sample SAMEA3882532, study PRJEB24775) | human gut metagenome | biome: human-associated habitat; feature: intestine environment; material: feces | place: Netherlands | collected 2009/2010
ACCGATACTTTCTATTGTGATGACGGATTGCAGGAAAGCCATGCGGGTGCAGACTATGTATTTAGTTTTGGAATCAATAACCCTTATGGGCCTCCCTTCATGATAGAGGATACGAACGCTCCGGTGCCTTCCATCCAAAAAATACACTTGATAGGACGTAATCTGAAAAAACCGCAGATTACATCAGTAATATGGAGCAGTAAAGAAATGATTAAGTTTGGGGAGGATTCTCCCCTGCGCAAAAGCATTAATTATAACGAAGACGGTTTTCTCCATATTCATACCCGTGGAATGTATGGTCAGAAAGTGCGAGTTTAACTTTTCGAAAAAGATTCTACCGGCATCAAGAAGCTATTGTTGGGTCTCAAAGACGATGTTACTATTTTGGATAACGTAGTTTGTGTTCCGGTAGAGATGAGTGGAGTTTATGCTAAAGCCGCCAAAGGAAGGCACGCTTTGGTAGAAGGGCTTTCTTTTGAAATTTTGGCAAAAGTCACCCCATTGGATACCTCTATTGCGGCATTCGAACAGGATGACAAGACTTTGATAGAGCTGAAGATATACGGAAAAGCTGATGAGGATAAGGCGGCTAAATCCACAGTCAATGGTACTATGAAGTTTATGATAGCGGATGTAGAGGAGGATGAAAAGAAGGAAAAGAAAGGAAAAGTTATGGTATCAGATTTAAGGCTTAAAGTAAATGGTGGTGGCTATGGGATTGTTGTTCGTGTAGATGAAAAGCAAAAGGCAACAATTATAGATGATGTAAAAGTTGCAGTCTGCCCAGAGTGCGGTTATACAGAAATGTACTTAGAGGATTTAACTAATTTAAAAGATTAGGCGATAACTTCAAGTTTGGAGAATTGAGAAAATCGGGATTTTGGAAGGGGGTACTGCTATGCTGAGAAAGTTGAATTGTTTTTTAAACATCGTTATTGGTTCATTCATAGGAGTTTTCATTGGGTTCGGAATTTATAAGTTCTGGCACTTTAAAACCTATCCAAATTTATATGCCATGCAGTCTGCACCGTGGTACACAGAGTTGCTGTTGGATGGTGCCTTAGTGGCAGTTTTGGTAGTCGTATGTATTATCATAAAGCTGATTATTTGGAGAAAGTTAAAGTCATAACTTCCAGCTGTGCGCCCAGCTAAGGGTGTGTGGTCAAGCCGGTGGGATTCCGGTTTATCCAAGGTTTAGCCAACCAGATAATAGCGAGTCTTGGGATGATGCCGGTAACGGCATCTGACAAGCGTAGACAGCAAGAAAGCAGGGTTGAATAGTGATTGAGCTTCGAAACGTTAACTTCAGTCGGTCGACGTCTTAACTGGTGCGGAAGACAATATCATGTAATGCGATATGGCGAGTGTTATGTGGCACTGCGGAGTCAGAGAACCAATCATGTTTTACATTGTGAATACACATCAACTGGGGAGAACCTGCCATTTCTCGAAGAAGAGTATGAAATTGCAACTGAAAACGGAGTATTTCAAATGAATGGTAGGTGGTCGGACAATCCCATAGTACTGTAGAAATCGGGCAATGCCGATGGAGGGAAGGGGATTGCATAGTAAAGGTCTTACTGAGGACACATTATCCGTACTCAGGGACGGAGGAAATAATGGAAACGAAATTAGTAAGAATAGCTGAGATATCGGCAACATCAAAACATCCTATATTTACATCAGTGTACCACTTGATAAATGAAGATATGCTAAAGCAATGCCATAAGGAATTAGATGGGAACAAAGCAGTCGGAATTGACAAGGTAACTAAGGATGAGTATGGGAAGAACCTTGATAGAAATATCAAGGAACTGGTACAGAGGTTGAAAAACAAATCCTTTAAGCCACTTCCGTCACTGAGGGTATATATACCTAAAGGAAATGGAAAGAAACGACCATTAGGGATTGCTTCCTATGAAGATAAGATTGTACAAATGGCAGTGAAGAAAATACTGGGAGCTATTTATGAACCGAGATTCCTAAACTGCATGTATGGATTCAGACCGAATAGGGGGTGTCACGAAGCAATAAAAGAAGTATACCAACGGATAAGCTATGGAAAAATCAGCTATATCGTAGATGCCGATATCAAAGGTTTCTTTGACCATATCGACCATGATTGGATGATGAAGTTCCTTGAATGGAATATACAGGATAAGAACTTATTGTGGCTAATACGTAAATACCTTAAAGCAGGAATAATGGAGCAAGGAAAATTCGAGCCAACAGAGGAAGGTTCGGCACAAGGCTCAGTAATGAGTCCGATGCTTGCAAATATATACATGCATCATGTGCTGACGCTGTGGTTTAAGCTGGTGGTGCAAAGGGAAATGCAGGGAGAGTGTTTTCTCGTCAACTTTGCGGATGATTTTGTTGCAGGATTTCAATATAAGTCAGAAGCTGAAAGATACTATAAAGAGTTAAAGGAACGAATGGAAAAGTTTGGACTGGAGCTGGAAAGTAGTAAAAGCAGACTGATTGAATTTGGGAGATTTGCAGAGCAGAATCGTAGAGCAAGAGGAGAATGTAAGCCTGAAACATTTGATTTTCTGGGATTTACCTTCTACTGTAGCAAAACTCGAAAGGGAGGTTTCGTGCCAAAGGTACAGACTTCAAGAAAGAAGTTTGAGCTAAAGGTTAGAGCATACAAGAACTGGATTTACGATAATCGAAATCGACCAATGCGAGAAATAATTAAAGAGTTGAACGTAAAGCTAATTGGACACTATCGATATTATGGTGTTACATGGAATTTTCGGAAGATAACAACATTCCTGCATAGAGTACAACAGTTTCTATTCAAAGCCATGAATCGGAGAGGTTGTAGACGGGCATACACATGGAATGGATTTGTGGAAATGCTCAAGTATTACCCGTTAGCAAAACCTAAAACGTACTATTGTTTATATTGAAGCGAATGTTACTATGAGGAGCCGTATGCGGGAAAGCCGCACGTACGGATCTGTGAGGGGCTAAGATTGAGAGGTCTTAGTCTACTCGACTGTAGAATTGTGAAAAATCAAGATTTACTTGAAGAACTGACCAAAGCAAAATCTGAAGAGGAATACTCATGTCAAAAAATACACAGAAAGAAAAGATGGTATTAAATCTGTAACATGGTAAGCAGCGACTTATCAAGTGCGGAAAAGGAATATACTGCTGTGATTGCTCATCTGACAGGAACCCCAACAGTTGCTGACTGTTTTTATAAAGAAAGTGATAATGGGTATCATGTCATTACGAAATTAGACAAAGGTAGTCTTGCTATTGATACAAGCTTTGATCCGACACCTTGTGCAAAGGCGATAACTGATTTTACAGATAATGATATTCTCGTTTAGTTGCAAAACAATGCCTCACAGGGAGTTGTATGGGTAGAAGGAATAGAACATCCGACTTTTAGTTGGGATTTAACAAACAGGTTGGCTGATTACACGGCAGTTAATGTTGCATTAGATAAAGTTCCACAGGATATTTCCGTTTATACTGATGAAACAGTATCTGTTTTGAAACAAGCAATAGACAGTGTTGATACTTTGTTAAGTGCCGCAGAGCAGTCAAAAGTTGACGCTATGGCACAGGCTATCGAAGATGCGATTACTGTCCTGCAATACAAGGACGCTGATTATACTAAGGTAGATGCAGCCATTGCCAAAGCAAATGCACTGAACAAGGATAACTACAAGGACTTCACCGGCGTGGAAGCCGCTGTGAATGCTGTGACCCGTGGTAAAAATATTACGGAGCAGACCGAGGTTGATGCAATGGCTAAGGCTATTGAAGATGCCATTGCTGCCCTGCAATACAAGGATGCAGATTACACAAAGGTTGATGCAGCCATTGCCAAAGCAAATGCACTAAACAAGAATGACTACAAAGATTTCTCCGGTGTGGAAACCGCTGTCAAAGCTGTTGTTCGTGGTAAAAATATTACGGTGCAATCTGAAGTAGACAAGATGGCAAAGGCTATCGAAGATGCGATTGCTGCTCTTGAGAAAAAGCCTGCCAGTACCAAACCGGGAACATCCGATAAGAGTCCGCAGACTGGCGATTCCAGCAACCTTGTACTGTGGATTTCCCTGCTGTTTGCCAGCGGCGGTGCTGCCATTGGTACAACGGTTGTCAGCAGAAAGAAAAAGTACAACAGATAACAAAGCACCTTAACCTATGCGGCGGCTATCGGGAACGGTAGCCGCCGTGAGCTTTTGTCTAACAAAACCGTTCAGTGTACCCTATTTTCGAGAGCAATATTCAAAAATGGTTGACGAACAAGTGTTCTATATGGTATATTATATCCTGTTCTCATAGAAGACCCAACAACTAAATATCCGAAATGAAACACAAGGCAGCCGACGAAAGGGATTGCGGCTGCGCCGTTCCATTGCAGCGTATGCCTGCGGAACGGAAAAAGCAGACATTCAAGGTTTCTGAATATCAGAGCCGGTACATAGTTTCATCAAAGATAGAGCGAGAGATTTTCTCCTACAGCGGCGTCGGCATTCTACACGAACTGACCCCGGAGGAGATGGAAGAAGCCTTCAAGCACCACCTCACTGAGCGTAACAAAGAGAAAACGGCGTAACCACAGGGGTTACACCGTTTCAAAGAAACAAAGTTAATTGAGATACAAGAGCCACCTTTGGGGCACCTTCCTTACGGAGGGTGCCCCAAAGGTGGTTCTTATATTTTGCAGTGAATGAATCAATTATTTTGTGATGATATCACAGAAAATAATTTACCTTTTGCTTATAATGTAGCTACAAATTAAGTAAGGAGGTAGTCTAAATGAGATTAAAAGATAAAGTTGCAATCATTACGGGTGGCAGTCGTGGTATAGGATTTGCTACAGCTGATAAATTCTTGAAGGAAGGTGCTTCAGTTGTGTTGGCAGCAAGTTCACAGGAATCGGCAGATGTTGCTGTAGATAAATTAAAAGAAAAATATCCCAATGCAATAGTTGCTGGAATTAGTCCAAATCTGGCAAGCATGGAGTCTGTCAGAAAGGCTTTTAAAGAGGCAACTGAAAAATATGGATGTGTCGACATACTGGTAAATAATGCAGGAATTTCAGAAAATACCTCATTTATGGATTATACAGAGGAGACTTTTGATAAAGTCATTGACCTAAATGTAAAAGGAGTATTTAATACTACTCGTGTAGCAGCAGAATGTATGGTGGCAAGAGGCAAGGGTGTCATTCTCTCAACTTCTTCCATGGTGAGTATTTCGGGACAGCCAAGTGGGGTTGCTTATCCGGCATCGAAGTTTGCAGTAAACGGATTGACTGTATCATTAGCAAGAGAACTAGGACCTAAAGGTATTCGTGTTAATGCTGTTGCACCTGGGATTACAGAAACTGATATGATGAAAGCTGTGCCAAAGGAAGTTATCGAACCTATGATTGAAAGAATTCCATTGCGTCGTCTTGGACAGCCAGAAGATATTGCCAATGCGTTTGTGTTTCTTGCATCAAATGAGGCGAGTTACATTACAGGTGTTATATTAAGTGTAGATGGTATGGCAAGAAGTTAAGTTAATGAGGTATGGTGATGTAATCACGGAAAATAAATGAAATTAAGACTATAATAAATCTACAAAAAGAAAAAGATAAGGAGGACTGTAAAATGTCTGCTATTAATATCAATAAAAATAATTTTCAGAACGAAGTACTGAATTCCGATAAACCCGTTCTTTTAGATTTTTGGGCATCTTGGTGTGCGCCTTGCCGCATGGTAGTACCTATTGTAGAGGAGATTGCAAGTGAGCGTAGAGATATTAAAGTTGGAAAGATTAATGTAGATGAAGAGCCTGAACTGGCAAATAAGTTCAGTATTATGAGCATTCCGACTTTAGTGGTTATGAAGAATGGGAAGATTGTACAGCAGGTTTCAGGGGCGAGACCTAAGAATGCGATTTTAGAAATGCTTTAGGGAGGTGTGCTAATGGGATTTTTTGATTTCTTTAAACAGTCGAATATTAATCAAGGCATAGAAGAATATAAAATGACTGCTGGTGCAGTTCTGCTGGATGTCCGTACTCCGCAGGAATATCAGGAAGGACATATACCAGAAAGTAAAAATGTGCCGTTGCAGCAACTAGACAATATTGTTTCTGTAGCGAAGAATAAGGATATCCCTCTGTTTGTATACTGTTATTCCGGTTCCCGGAGCCGTCAGGCAACTGGGATGTTGCAACGAATGGGATATTCTAAAGTAAATAATATCGGTGGCATTGCAGCTTACTCAGGAAAGGTGGAAAAATAGGATGAAGGTAATAATTGTAGGAGGTGTAGCCGGAGGAGCTACAGCCGCAGCAAGAATACGCAGACTGAATGAGCATGCTGAAATTACTGTGTTTGAAAGATCCGGATACATATCCTATGCAAATTGTGGACTTCCATATTATATTGGAGACGTGATCACAGACCCGGGAGAACTTACACTACAGACACCAGAGAGTTTTTTTAAACGCTTCCGTATTAACATGAAAATTCATCATGAAGTTATCTCCATACATCCGGAACGTAAAACGGTTTCAGTGAAAAATTTAGAGAATGGTGAGATATTTGAAGAAAAATATGATAAGCTGATCCTCTCTCCAGGTGCAAAGCCAACACAGCCGAGACTTCCCGGAGTAGGTATTGATAAACTTTTTACACTTCGTACTGTAGAAGACACTTTTCGGATAAAGGAATATATAAATAAGAATCATCCAAAATCAGCTGTATTGGCAGGTGGCGGTTTTATTGGTCTGGAACTGGCAGAAAATTTGATGGAGCTTGGCATGGATGTTACGATTGTCCAGCGGCCTAAGCAGCTGATGAACCCTTTTGACCCGGATATGGCATCCATGATCCATAATGAAATGAGAAAGCATGGGATAAAACTGGTACTGGGCTATACAGTAGAAGGATTTAAAGAAAAAGACAACGGAGTGGAGGTTCTGTTGAAAGATAATCCATCCCTTCAGGCTGATATGGTAGTTCTGGCAATCGGAGTCACACCAGACACAGTATTAGCAAAAGAAGCCGGTCTGGAACTTGGCATCAAGGAAAGTATTGTAGTGAATGACAGAATGGAAACCTCTGTACCGGATATTTATGCTGCAGGTGATGCAGTTCAGGTAAAACATTATGTTACGGGTAATGATGCGCTGATTTCTTTGGCAGGACCAGCCAATAAACAGGGCAGAATCATCGCTGATAATATTTGTGGCGGTGATAGTCGTTACCTGGGCAGTCAGGGAAGCTCCGTTATAAAAGTGTTTGATATGACAGCAGCCACTACAGGTATCAATGAAACCAATGCCAAAAAGTCAGGATTAGAGGTAGATACAGTAATTCTTTCTCCTATGAGTCATGCCGGTTACTATCCTGGTGGAAAAGTGATGACCATGAAGGTGGTTTTTGAAAAAGAGACCTATCGTTTGCTTGGCGCTCAGATTATTGGATATGAAGGAGTTGATAAACGTATTGATGTGCTGGCAACAGCAATTCATGCGGGACTGAATGCAACCCAGTTGAAAGATCTGGATCTGGCATATGCACCACCTTATTCTTCTGCCAAGGATCCGGTAAACATGGCTGGATTTATGATAGACAATATTGCAAAAGGGACATTAAAGCAATGGCATTTGGAAGATATGGACAAGATTTCTAAAGATAAAGATGTGGTGTTGCTAGATGTGAGAACTGTAGGTGAATTCAGCATGGGGCATATTGATGGATTCAAAAACATACCTGTAGATGAACTGAGAGAACGAATTAGTGAAATTGAGAAAGGAAAGCCTGTGTATCTGATATGCCAGAGTGGTCTGCGCAGTTATATTGCGAGCCGTATTCTGGAAGGAAACGGCTATGAAACGTATAATTTCTCTGGCGGATTTCGCTTCTATGATGCAGTGGTCAATGACCGTGCGCTGATTGAAAGGGCATATGCATGTGGTATGGATTATTAAAAAATAATCACGATATTTTTATAATTTTCTTATAGCATAAAAAGATCCTCTATTTATTAGAATGACTTTCATAATTCTGATAAATGGAGGATTCTTCTTTATATGTTACAGAAAAACAGTTTTATGACCTTTGGAGTGTTTCCAGTCTTTTTGAATCAAGGATTGTGATTTTGCCGCGGGAGAGTTTGACGAGATCCTCGCCTTGAAAGTATCGAAGCATTCGAGTGATAACTTCCCTGTGGGAACCAAGATGGTTTGCGATAGTTTCGTGAGTGATTTTCAGTTCATTTGTTCCTTCGATAGAGGTCTCTTCTAAAAGAAATGAAGCAACACGCTTATCCAAACTCTTCCACATAATCTGTTCAATCAGCCACATGACATCAGAAAAACGGGTAGCCATTAACTCATTGGTATAGTTTGCGACAGGAGCAGATTCTTTCATGATGCCCTTATAGATTTCAGCAGGGATGATCCAAAGATCAGTATCTTTTTCTGCTTCAATGGTTACTTCAAATTGAATGGATCGTATGATACATGAGGCGGATAAAAGACACATATCCATATCGAACAGACGGTAGAGTGTAATCTCTCGTCCTTCATCTGAAAGTATGTAAGTTCGAAGCTGCCCGGATTTAATCAGTAATAATCCGGTACAATCCATGTTCCCGTTGTGAATGATTGTTCCTTTTTTCACATGCTGTGTGATCAAATTGTCTGAAATTAGTTTTTTCTGTGCTGTATTTAAGTCATTCCATAGTGGAAAATAATTTTCGAAGCTCATAATAGTTATCTCCTTTATGAACATAGTATACTTGCTTTTTTAAGATGCGTCAATCGAATAATTGACATATGCCCTTTATAGGACTATTATATAAGAAAAGCGAGAAAGGAGCAATTTCATGCCGAGACCAGTAAAATGCAGAAAAGTCTGCCATTTCCCAAATGTTTTAGAATTTCTTCCGGCAGATGATACTGAGAAAAAAATGCCCATTGTTCTGACGGTAGATGAGTACGAGACAATCCGTCTTTTGGACAAGAAAGGTTACAGTCAGGAGCAGTGTGCAGAATCTATGCAGATCGCAAGAACGACGGTCCAACGGATTTACGAGATTGCCAGAAAGAAAATAGCAGATGCTCTCATTGATGGACATCCGCTTAAAATTGATGGTGGGGATTTCATAATATGTGACGGTCAGAGCAGCGACTGCAGCTTTGGAGAATGTTACAAACATGAGATTTATCAAAAATATGCAGTAGAAAAAGGAGAAGGTATCATGAGAATAGCAGTAACATATGAAAATGGACAGATTTTCCAACACTTTGGACACACAGAGACATTTAAGATCTACGATGTAGAGGAAGGAAAAGTGCTACATTCAGAAGTAGTAGATACGAATGGAAGCGGACATGGTGCATTGGCAGGAGTTCTTAATGCCTTAAATGCCGATGTTTTGATCTGCGGCGGAATCGGAGGAGGTGCTCAGACTGCGTTAGCGGCAGCGGGCATTAAGCTTTTTGGCGGAGTTTCAGGAGATGCGGATAAAGCAGTAGAAGCTTTTATCAATGATACGCTTGATTATAATCCGGATGTGAAGTGTTCTCACCATGAGCACAACCATGGGGAAGGACATACGTGTGGTGAGCATGGATGCGGAAGCCATAGCTGTCATTAAGAAGAATAAAAAAATACAACACGAAAGGATGCGTCAAGGTAATGCCAGAATTATCGTGATTCATCCTTTTGTATTTGGAATGATTATTTTTCTTTCCCTACTTGTCGAAAGTAATGGATGGAATGTATAATATTGTTAATGATCCAGAGATATTTATTTTGGAAACAGCTTAATCAATTTGGAGGTATAAAATGAAAGCACATAAATATTGGTCAATCGGAGCAATAGTTACAATGGTTGGAACTTTTTATACAGGATATAAAGGGTTAAAAGCAGCACACAAATACTTTGCATTTGGCTCTCTGATATGCATGATTATGGCAGTCTATTCTGGTCATAAAATGATTTCAGGTAATAAAAGAACAAGAAAACAGGTGGAAAATACAAAAGCGGAGGAATAGTAAATGTTAGAGTTAGGAATAAAAGCACCGGATTTTGAATTGCCGGATCAGAACGGAGAAATGCATAAATTAAGCGATTATGCAGGAAAAAAAGTAATCTTATATTTTTATCCAAAGGATAATACACCAGGATGTACGAAGCAGGCATGTGGCTTTTCTGAGCGTTATCCACAGTTTACTGAGAAGGGAGCTGTTATTCTCGGAGTCAGTAAGGATTCTGTATCCTCTCATAAGAGATTTGAGGAAAAATATGGATTGACATTTACACTTTTAGCAGATCCAGAGCGGAAAGTTATTGAAGCATATGATGTATGGAAAGAAAAGAAAAATTATGGCAAAGTCTCTATGGGAGTAGTAAGAACCACATATCTTATTGATGAACAGGGGATTATTATAAAGGCAAATGATAAAGTCAAGGCTGCAGATGATCCTGAAAATATGCTCAAGGAATTAGATTAATGAAGATAATATTATCCCCTGCTAAAAAGATGATTACAGATACTGACAGCATAGCGCCGGATGGATTGCCTGAATTTATTGAAAAGACGACAGAGATACAAAGTTGGTTGAAAAGTAAGTCAAAAGAAGAACTGAAGACTATCTGGAAATGTAATGACAAAATTACAGAACAGAACTTCAATAGATTGGAAAACATGGATCTTTATCATTTACTTACCCCAGCTGTCTTATCATATGAAGGAATTGCTTTTCAATATATGGCACCATCCGTGTTTGAAAATAGTCAGTTTGAGTATGTACAAAATCATTTGAGAATATTATCAGCTTTTTATGGTGTTTTAAAACCTATGGACGGAGTAACGCCATATCGCTTGGAAATGCAGGCAAAGGTCGAAATAGGAGATGCAAAAAATCTGTATGAGTACTGGCATGATATGCTGTATCGTTCAGTAATTGATGAAAGCAGAATTATAATTAATCTTGCATCAAAGGAATATTCTAAATGTATAGAAAAGTATCTTACACCGAAGGATAAATATATTACAATTTCATTCTGCGAACAAGCCGGAACTAAACTGGTAACAAAAGGTACTTATGCTAAGATGGCTCGTGGTGAGATGGTTCGATTCATGGCGGAAAATGATATTGAAAATCCTGATGATATAAAAAAGTTTGACAGGCTTGGTTATATATTCAGGTCTGATTTATCATCAGATAGTAAATATGTTTTTGAACGCAAAATAGCATAATTATTTTAAGTTATCAAGAGAATATAATTTGAAAATAATAACTTTTATATTATAAGATAACCTGTAATAAAAAAGAGGACATATGGATTTATACATATCCATATATCCTCTTTTTTATTGATATTAATCTACAAGCTTGTCAAGCTCCTTGATATACTCAGTTTCACTTGATGTTTTATGAGTAGACTGTTTTGCATACAATCCGACAGAAGTCTGTGATTTCTTAATTGCCTGCATGGTTCCAGCACCGGCAACACAACCTCCAGGACAAGCCATACCCTCAAGCAGATATCCGGGATACTTGCCTAAAGTTGCAAGTTTAAGAAGCTGACGGCATTCCTTTAAACCTTCTGCGTTTGCTACCTTTACCTCCTGATCCGGATGATCACGCTTTATGACATTAACAACAGCCTGTGCCACACCTCCTGCGACTGCAAAGTTTCTTCCGTCTGTTGAAGCATCGCTGACACCTGCAGGGTCTTCCTCGATATTTTCAAGGTCCACATGCTTTGCGGAAAAAATACCGGTCATCTCTTCGAAGGTGAGTACAAAGTCCACTTCGCTTCGTACACTGCGTCGCATAGCTTCAAGTTTTTTGGCAGCACATGGTCCGATAAATACCACGCGCGCATCTGGATTATGCTGCTTTATAAGACGTGCAGTGAGTGTCATAGGTGTAAGTGCCATTGAGATACATTTTGCATGCTCAGGGAAGAGTTTTTTAGCCATGACAGACCATGCCGGACAGCATGAGGTTGCCATGAAAGGAAGTTCATCCGGTACCTCTTTCAGGAAGTCCTCGGCCTCCTGCTTGGCACAGAGGTCTGCACCTATAGCTACTTCAAATACATCTGCAAAACCAAGAGCCTTCATGGCTGCACGTAGCTTTCCGGGAGTAACTTTTGGACCAAACTGTCCAACAAATGCAGGAGCAACTGCAGCATAGACCTTTTCACCGGACTGTATAGCTCTGATAGTCTGGAAAATCTGGGATTTATCAGCAATCGCACCAAAAGGACAGTTGACAAGGCATTGTCCGCACGAAACACACTTGTCATAATCGATATTTGCTTTGCCGTTTTCGTCAGAAGAAATGGCATCCATGCCACAGGCCTTTGCACATGGACGTTCCTGAACAATAATGGCATTATATGAACATACGCTTGCACAGCGTCCGCACTTTATACATTTTTCCTGGTCAATTATAGATTTTCCGGTTGTGCGATCCAGCGATATGGCATCTTTTGGACATACCTCCATGCATGGATGAGCCAGACATCCCTGACAGCCGTCTGTAACATGTACTCTTTTTTCAGGGCATGCATTACAGGCAAATTTTATAACATTGATAAGAGGCGGTGTATAGTAGGTTTCATCTTTGTCGGCAGCCTCGATTCCATCTGATATAGGTGAATGCTCTGCAGCACTGCGGTAAGGCAGACCCATTGCCAGACGAAGTCTCTCTCCGACTATAGCACGCTCCAAAAATACATCGTTCCTGAAATTTCCTTTTTCGCCAGGAATAATCTTGTATGGAAGAGCTTCCATACGTTCTTTAACAGGCCATTCTGTATGATAAGCCATACGTGCAACCTCAGTAAAGATTTTATGTCTGATTTCCTGAATTCGGGTTTCGACACCTCTCATTATTGATTCCTCCTTATAAAATAAAATCTCAATTTTCCTTATTGTATCAGATAAAATAAGCATTCTCAATAAATAGGCTGTACTTTTTATGATACATAAATACTAGATATTTAATGAATTTTAAACCTGATTTTTTGCGTTTCTTTGGAAATAAAGGATAATATTAAATTTATAAAATAGGAATGATTACTGTTTTATATTGACTAAAGTACTATAATACTATATAATAATTATTATCAATTAATCCTAATTAATAAGAATAAATGGCTATTTAGAGAATACCATTTAAAATACATGGAGAAGATAAAGGGAGGAAAATATGGATAGGAAAGCAATGTATAAGCTGAGTTATGGATTGTTTGTACTGACTGCAAGGGAAGATGAAAAAGACAATGGATGTATTATTAATACAGCCATACAGGCAGCTTCGGAACCAAACCAGTTAAGTATCTGCGTCAATAAGGCAAATTATACGCATGATATGATTGTAAGAACAGGAAAATTTACAGTATCAGTCCTGAGTCAGAATGCACAGTTTGAATTGTTTAAACATTTTGGCTTCCAATCAGGAAGGGATACAAATAAGTTTGAAACATTTGAAAAGTGTTCCAGGGGAGAAAATGGTATTTATTATATTACAGAAGGAACAAATGCATACATTTCTGTAACAGTTAATAAAACTGAAGATTTAGGTTCACATACGATGTTTATCGGTGAGATAACCGATATGGAAGTTTTAAGCAATATTCCTTCAGCTACATATGATTATTATCAGAATAATATTAAGCCTAAGCCACAGGAGGTTGGAAAAACAGAGGACGGTCAGACAATATGGCGTTGCAGAATTTGCGGATATGAATATGTAGGCGAGGAATTACCGGATGACTTTATATGTCCTTTGTGCAAGCACCCGGCATCAGATTTTGAAAAAGTAGTAAAGAAAACGGAGGTAAAAGAGATGGCAGAAAACAAATATGCAGGAACACAGACAGAGAAGAATTTACAGGAGGCATTTGCAGGGGAATCACAGGCAAGAAATAAGTATACCTATTTTGCTTCTGTAGCGAAAAAGGAAGGTTACGAGCAGATGTCAGCATTGTTTTTAAAGACTGCAGATAATGAGAAAGAACATGCAAAGATGTGGTTCAAGGAATTAGCAGGAATTGGTGATACAAAGGAAAACCTGGCGGCAGCGGCAGAAGGCGAAAATTATGAGTGGACAGATATGTATGATGGCTTTGCTAAAACAGCTGAGGAAGAAGGATTCCCTGAGCTTGCAGCAAAATTCAGGGCAGTAGGTGAGATTGAGAAGCACCATGAGGAAAGATATCGTGCACTTCTTAAGAATATTGAAACTTCACAGGTATTTGAAAAGAGTGAAGTCAAAGTATGGGAATGTCGTAACTGTGGACATATTGTGGTAGGAACAAAAGCTCCTGATGTATGTCCGGTATGTAATCATCCTCAGAGCTATTTTGAAGTACATGAAGAGAATTATTAAAGATATGAGATAATTCCAAAGAAGCATTAAAGCTCAATGGATCGGCGGATTCTTAAAAAAGTTATAGAAGCAATTTAGATTTTATTTTTTACACATGGAAGGAGAAAAAAGATGGAAGTAAAATATTATGTATGCAATCACTGTGGAAACATTATTGAAATGGTAAAGGATAAGGGCGTGCCGGTAATATGTTGTGGCGAAGCTATGCACGAGTTAAAGGTCGGAGTGACAGATGCTGCTGTAGAGAAGCATGTTCCTGTATATACAGTGGACAAACAGCATGTTCATGTTGTAGTCGGAGAAACAAAACATCCAATGCTTGAAGAGCATTTCATTGAGTGGATTACATTAAATACAAATCAGGGTATTTACAGAAAGCAGCTAACTCCGGGACAGGAGCCGGTAGCAGATTTCTCTCTTTGCGATGGTGAGCAGGTAGAAGAAGTATATGCATATTGTAACCTGCATGGATTATGGAAATGCTAAGAATCGTTTATGTGTTTAAGTGATGATTCTTTTGAAACTAAGCTATGGGAAGCTATCCCAAGAGAAAAGCTGGTTTTGATTGGGAAATGTGTAAAGATGTTGCAGATATACCAGAAAACCCCGTACAGATTTTCTATTATAGACAATCTATACGGGGGTTATTCGTGAAACAATATTCTATTTCCAAACTTCTTCTGCAATTTCTTTTACAAGTGCAAGTTTTGCCCACTGCTGTTCCTCTGTGATCTTATTTCCAATCTCACAGGATGCAAATCCACACTGTGGACTTAAGCATAGACGCTCAAGCGGAATATACTTTTCTGCTTCGTGAATTCTTGCGATCACCTTATCCTTATCTTCCAGTTCCGGTTTCTTTGTTGTAATAAGTCCAAGTACAACTTTCTTGTCCGGAGACACTTTTGCAAGCGGTGCAAAACCACCGGATCTCGCATCATCATACTCCAAAAGTAATGCGTCCACATGCTCCTGGGCAAATACATAGTCAGCTACAGAATCATATGGTCCACTTGTAAAAAATGTAGAGTGATAATTTCCGCGACAAATGTGGGAAGTAATCACCATATCCTCCGGTCTTCCTTCCAGTGCCAGATTATTTACTTTCAAAAGTCGTGCCTTTACCTCTTCAATATCAACACCAAGTGACTGGTATCTCTGCTTTGCAGCATCTCCGACAATTGCACCCCAGGTACAGTCATCAAGCTGCAGATTACGGCATCCTGCTTCATAGAACTGTTTGATCACATCCTGATATGCCTTACCGATATCCTCGATCAATTCATCATCTGTCGCATAAAATTTTCTTGTCTGCTCAATGTTCTGCGGAACGATCATCTGCTGATACATCTGCGCCGGTGCCGGAATGGTATACTTTGCAACGGTCTGTTCATCTTCAAACTGCTTTAAGAATTTGAAATACTCTACAAACGGATGCACCTTTGCTTTTACCTTTCCCACCAGATAAGTAGCCTCAAGGTCTGCCATCTCTCCGTTAAACTGTATGCCGCCACCATCTTTTTCATGAGTAACTCCTTCAAATCCCCACATAAAATCCAGATGCCAGAATTTTCTTCTGAATTCCCCATCTGTAATCGCATGGTATCCTGCTACTTTCTGCTTTGCAACGATCTCTGTCACGCACGCATCCGTCACGCGGTCGAGTTCTTCCTGTGTGATTGTTCCTTCTTCAAACGCTTTTTTTGCTGCTTTAAGCTTTTCTGGTCTTAAAAAGCTTCCTACAAAATCATAGCGAAATGGTGTCTTTAATGTACTCATATATTGATAACCTCCTGTGTTTTTCTGTTCGTTTTCTAGGGTTATCCTACCATGTCACTATGACTTTGTATAATACATTTCTTTTGTGGTTAGTCATAGTTTGAAGCTATATCCAGTTATGACAAACATATTTAAATGTAGTACTCTTTTATTTATACAACTCACTTAAATCAATCAATATACGCTCTTTTTCCTGGTCACAGGTATATCACTTTAAATAGGAAAAACAAATAATTTTATTTAAAATAAATACCAGCCGGTTGCAAACGGCTGGCTTTTGGGAAGTTTAGTTTTTGAAAAAATATTTAAAAAAAAAGGGATAGTGAGTGCTATTTCGTTCCCACTCACATTCTTATAATAACATTAGTAAAGAAAATGTGCAAGACTACATTAGCCGACTGTTTTCATAAATGATTCCCTCTCTTTCTGAATCTTATTATATACGTTTGAGATGCGTGCTTTCTGCTCCGTAATTATTGTAGATTGTTCCTCGTCAGATAAATTGTCGATATCAGATAAATCCTCGTATGGAGAATCAAGACCAGCTTCGTATTTATCTAAAAGCTCATCTTTACTTGGGAATGGCTCAAAAAGATATTTATTTGATTCTTCTCTTTGCACTGAATAAATGCTTTCAATGTTATTAATAATGTCTTCAGCATCATGTTCAAAAAATTCTCTTGTTGTAATCATGTTGACCCTCTCCTTTACATTTTTATTATGAAATTAATTTTTGGAATAAAAATAACATCTATTACTGTTATTGAAAAAAATTATCATGTATAATACAAGCATAGAAAACTAAGAAAAAATATGAATGTGAACAATGTGGCTATATTTATGAACCAGCAGTAGGCAATCTAAACATAGATATCGCTCCCCAAATTACATTTGAGGATATTCCAGAGCACTGGGTATGCCCAATCTATGGATTTGGAAAAGATGTTTTTGTTCCTTTAGAAGGGTAAGCAGAAAATTTAGATGTGAAACTGACAGACACAAAAAGAATCCAAGAGAAAATAAAAAAGAAATGGAGACCAGATTATGACTTATGATTTAAATATTACTTTTGATGACAATTTAATAACAGGAAATAAAACAATTGATACACAGCATAAAGAATTGATTGAACGTATCCAGAACTTTGTAACTGCATGTCAAAATGGCGACAGCAAGCTAAAAGCAATCAAAATGCTGGATTATCTGGATGAGTATACTAACTTTCATTTCAAAGAAGAGGAAAAGCTTCAGGAAAATGCTGGTTATCCAGAGTATGAAAAACATCACGAAAAACATGAAGAGTTTAAAAAGACAATTCAGGAACTGCAAGAATACCTTCAGGATTATGAAGGACCAACAGAACAGTTTAGTGAACTTGTACAGAAAAATGTAATCGATTGGCTATTTGGACACATTAAAACATATGACCGCTCTGTAGCAGAATTTATCTTTATGAGAGAGAATCCAGACCGATACTAAAATAAAACAGGGAAAGCTTTCCATCATGATTCAGACAAAGTGGTGAATGTTCCTATTATAGATAACACTTGAAAATACTATGTCAATGCTAAGAAAATTACAAATGAACAAGAAGCCTATTTAACAGGAATAGTTGGAAATGATATTTTGCAAGTTTTTAACAGCTAAATTTATGTTTTCAAAATTGACAAAAATACAACCAGTTCGTAAAATAACACTTTTACGAACTGGTTGTATTTTTGGTCAGTTTTGCAAACTGGAAGTTTATGATTAATAAAAGCCTATCTACCCACATGTGTCAACTACTGAAATTACCTTGTACTAAACGGTATGCACAGAGGAGAAGGAGACGGTTAATTACCATCCCCTACTTAATTGCGTTCAGTCAGTATCAGTTATGGAATGTAAATATTGCATATTTCACTATTCAAAGCGATTGGAAGCCATTCAAGCTTTTGGAAAGATTTCATTATTTCCATTCCCCAGCGAATGCCAACAGAATCTATCTCTTTTTGAATATTGTCTTCTGTAAGCTCATCTGCCGAAAGATGCTTATTGTGTTGATTTATCCAGCCGTTCCATTCTTTGCTATTGATTAGGCATACTTTTCTTTCTTCAAAAGTTAAGGTATTAGGTATTTTCTTGTTTAAACGGTATTTTGCCAATTCCCCAATATGCATTACCCTTTGGTGTGGATCTTTTTTTTCTCTTTCAACAGCTTCTTGTAATTGAGCTTGAAAAGCAGGCTCACGCAATTCTGGTTGATTGATCCAATAATCGTTTAATGCCTGTTCCTCTTTCCTCTGCATTTCTTCAATGCGCTGATAGTCAGCATTTTGGTAACTAACAACATATGGGCTTTCGGTAATAGTCGGGCTATTTCCATGCCACAATTGATTTGCAACAGGAGGTTTTACTGTAAAAATTGCTGACCCCATGCTGTAATCAAGTTTAGATATGTCTTGATACTTAGTAACCCATGAATCATTACGGTAGTAAAGATTCAGCAAATAGAGAGCTGCTAAAGCGTGGATAAAAGCTTTGACATTCCCTTTATGTAAGGATGAGTATCTATCATGCTTAACCGCTTGATAAGCTTTTTCCCAATAAGTCCCCTGCCTTTTATGGGCTTCTTTTAACGGCTTTAGAATACGGTTTTCATCTTTAACAAAATTAAAAAACGGAGCAACAACCATTACGGTTTTGTTGTGTGTTTGCCATTTGATGTCAATCAGTTTCAGACAATCCTCATCGAACAAGATACTACTATCTCCTCTTGCCTTCGTGCCACCATTATCAAAATACAATTCTTTCGATATGGCTTCAATCTGAACACAACAACGCACCAGTAAATCTGCAATATGAGGCGAAAAAGTTTCAAGCTGTGTGTTACAAGACTGGGCAACTATACCGCCTTTGCCGTTTACCAACACTTCATCAGTGAAAAA
>OHZC01000288.1_pt1 | contig 18415 bp, 16 predicted proteins | sample 1580361 | NCBI WGS metagenome assembly OHZC01 (sample SAMEA3882532, study PRJEB24775) | human gut metagenome | biome: human-associated habitat; feature: intestine environment; material: feces | place: Netherlands | collected 2009/2010
TTTTTTCTCTCCCGAAAAGTGTATTCAAGAGGGTTACACAAAACAACGCTGCGAATTCAGAAAGGGTGTGAGCCTATGACAAACGCAAAACAGACGAACTGTGCGAAATACGCACGCGGACCGCCGAAGTGAATCAGAACTGATTCACTTTGGGGTGATAAAACCGAAAAAGTGAATCAAATCTGATTCACTCCAACATCTCGCCCAAACAAGCCCCGTGTGGGGCGGCAGCTCCGCATCGCACACGGACGCGACATCACCCGCAAAACCGCCGTTTGGCGCGTTTGTGGGGCTGTGGGGCGGCGTGAGCCGTACAACTTAACATTAGAGAGTAAAACTTACTACACACAAAATTACGATAATATGAGATAATAGTGTATGCCAAAACAGAAAGGATGATGTGAATGACTACAACAAGATTACCGAAAACCATTACCGCCGGTGCACTGCTTGCAACACCGATACCGCCCGTAAAATGGATTATCCCCGGTTTGCTCCCGGCAGGGCTGGCAATCTTTGCAGGCCCCAGCAAAGCGGGCAAGAGTTGGCTGACCCTGTGGCTCTGTTTGCAGATTTCGCAGGGGAAATCTGTGTGGGCCGTGAAATAGAACCGAGAACCGTGCTGTATTTCTCGCTGGAAGATACACTGGGTCGTCTGCAAGAGCGCCTTTACCAGCTTGTCGATGCAGAAGAAGACCCGGAACGGCTCATTCTGCAGACGGAAAGTCACGGAATTGGGCAGGGATTGGAAGAACAAATCGTCAGTTTCATCCATACTTACCCCGATATTAGCCTCATCGTCATCGACACTTTGCAAAAGGTGCGAAAAAACGACCAGAATGGTAGCATGTATGCCAATGACTATAAGGATATTGGTGCATTAAAGGAGCTTGCCGATAAGTACGGCATCTGCATCCTGCTGGTGCATCATTTGCGTAAGCAATCATCGTCAGACCCCTACGACCAAATTTCCGGCTCAACCGGCATTATGGGCGTGGCGGATACGACATGGCTTATGCATCGTCAGCGCATGAGTAAAACCGCGACAATTCGTGTAATTGGACGCGATATGGACGAGAAAATGCTGCATATCCGCGAAGAAAACTGCGTCTGGACGTTGGATGAGGAAGAATCCGCAGAACAGCAGGCGTTGAAAGCTATTCCTGACTACCTTTGGAAAGTTGCAGACTACATTGACTCGGTTGGAAAATGGCAGGGTACAGCTACGGAATTGCTTGTTGCAGCGAACGTTTCTGATGTGAAGCCTAACCAATTTACACGGAAGATGGCTCATTATGCTAGCGACGTGTTCGGTCCTCGCGGCATCGAATACAAGTACACCCGCACGGAGCAAAAGCGTCTGTTTGAGTTCTTCCATGACGATGATGACGGTGATGACGATGATATTGATATATCCCAACTGTCGGGGTGGGGTATCCCACAAACATCGTCATCATCGTCAGCATCGTCATTAAGGTCGCGTAAGGAGAGCAAGCATGGGCAAAGTGTTGCCACAGGGCAACCCGCCGAAAAGCCTACGGGGACAGCCCCGAACCCCTGTGAGGCTGCGAGCGCATGAGAAAGCGCAGCGTTGGAATCAACATCCGGGTCACCGTCACCGAAAAGAAAAAGGTGACGATGTTGGCTCGAAAGTGTGGTTTGTCGCTTTCAGAATATTTGCGCCAGCGGGCGCTGGGATATGAGCCGGGCGGACACCCGCCTAAGGAGGTATTTGATGTATTGGATAGACTGGATGAAATTGCAGAAAGCTTTCAACCGAGTGCAGGTACTAAAATTACAGCCTGTGCAGATGAAATAAGGGACCTGCTCATTAGCGGTAACTAAAATCTGGACAATCAAGGACAGTTTACAGCGCGTCCTTGACTATGCAGCCAACCCGGACAAGACCGAATACGATGCCCTTGCCCAGACTCTCCACTATGCGGAGAATGATGCCAAGACCAAGCTGAACGAGAGCGCCCAGCTCGTCACCGGCATCCATTGCAGGGCAAATCATGCGTGGGAGGATATGCGGACCGTACAGGAACGTTTTGGTAAAACAGACGGCGTGGTGGCGCTCCACGCATACCAGAGTTTCCGCGAGGGGGAGGTTACCCCGGAGCAATGCCATGAGATCGGCGTGGCACTGGCCCGCAAAGTTTGGGGCAAGCGCTTTCAGGTGCTGGTCGCCACACACATGAACACGGATAACTTACATAATCATTTTGTGATACTATCACTGGCAACTATGCTGCTGCAGCTACATGGACTGTTATCAGCGGTGCCACATCTGATTTGTCCACCCGCGAAGAACTTGTTCTATACATTCTGACAATTTAAGGTCTCTTGTTCATCCCTACGACTAAATCCAGAAACACATATCAGATAGTTTGGGCTTGCGTGGATGTAATGCCTTCATTTTTCGCAATGTTTTTCCAACTTTACTTGAAATTTAAAAAATCAGTCTCGAAATTGAAAGCAAGATTCAAAACCGCCTGCTATACTAAAATCAATAAATCCGGAAACGGAGAAGGAGAATGAATATGAAAAAAGCATCAAAGGCAATAGCTTTCGCAATGGCCTCTGCTATGGCAGTAAGCATGGCAGCTTGTGGCGGATCTACTTCCTCCACTGCCAGTGGCGCGACAGCAGAAGATTCAGCTTCTGCAACCGGGAATGGCAGCTATGATCAGGTCACCTATGCTTACGCGACATTCAATAACATTCCTACTGAAGAGGATCTGGACGTAGTTGAGGAAGAAATCAACAAGATCACTCGCGAGAAGATTGGTGCGGAGATTACACTGAAGCCCATCTCTATTGCAGACTATGTTAACAAAGTTAGCCTTTCCTTGCAGGGCGGTGAAAAGATTGATGTTTATCAGTCTCTTGGCAACTTTGGCAACTGCGTCTCTACCGATATGTGCTATGACATCAGCGATCTGATTGACAGCTGCGCACCTGAGACCAAAGCTCTTCTTGGAGACAAGTTCTTGGATGCCTGCAAGGTAAACGGAAAACTGTATGGCATTCCTACATATAAGCCGTTTGCTCTTACTCCAATGTTCATCTATCGCAAAGATATTGCAGATGAACTTGGCATTGATATGTCTACCGTAAATTCCGTGGAGGATGTAACGCCTATCCTGGAACAAGTCAAGGAAGCTAAATCTGACATGATTCCACTTGCGCCTGTTCAAAATGGTGTAAGTGGCCTCGAGATGACTATGGGGGATGTTGATTGGCTGTCCGATGACTACTATAAGCCCGTTGGTGTCCTGATGGATGGCAACATGACAGTTCAGGATCTTTACACAACGGACACTTTCAAAAGCCGTTGTGATCTCGCCCGCACTTGGTATAATGAGGGCCTGATCATGAAGGATGCAGCCACTACGACCAGCACTGCTGCCGAGTGCATGTCTTCTGGCAACTACTTTGGCTACATTGCCGCTTATAGCTATCCTGAAGCTGACACTGCAGCATCTCTGCAAGCACAGTGCGGTGGTTTTGAGTTGGGCGCAAAGATGATTGGTGATGCTTATCTCGGCACTGGCGACATCAATGCAGTTTCTTGGATGATTGCCTCTACCACGGATGTGCCTGAAGCTGCCCTGAAATTCCTAAACCTGACCTATACGGACAAGGATATCGTCAATCTTCTGATTTACGGCATTGAAGGCCGCGACTATATCATGAATGATGATGGTACTGTCAGCTACCCTGAAGGTGAGGATTCAACCACGGTTCCTTACACTGCGCAGTTGAGCTGCGGTACGCTTGGCAACTTCTTTATTATGTATCCCACTGCCGGTACGGATCCTGCTTCCTTGGAGTGGGAGCAGAAGCAGAACGAAGAGGCCAAGACTTCTCCTGCCATGGGCTTCACCTTTGATTCCAGTAAATTGAACACGCAGTACACCGCTGTTAAAAATGCAATCAGTCAGTATCTGCCTGGTCTGCTGTGCGGTAGCGTTGACCCCAATACCGAACTGGCAAAGTTTGATCAAGCTCTGCAGGATGCAGGTTATCAGGATATTCTGAACGCAAAACAGGAACAGCTTGACGCTTGGAAAGCTGCACAATAATTATCACTGATTTCGGTTAAATTAACCGGAAAGCCAAGCAGCGAAAATGCAAATTGGCTTTCCGGTTCTTTTTTAACTACCGGCGAAAAGGAGTACGTTATTCATGAAAAAAAAGAGCAGAACGGCAGCAACGAACCTATCACTTTTCCTGATCGCATTGCCCGGCATCATATATCTTCTGATCAATAACTATGCCCCTATGCTTGGAATTTTCCTGGCATTCAAAAACTATAGCCTGATGAAGGGCCCCTTTAAGAGTGACTGGTGTGGTTTTGACAATTTCGAATTTCTTTTCAAAACCAAAGATGCATGGATTATGACTCGCAACACATTGCTATACAACACGGCGTTCATTATCATTGGCACCGTTGCAGCAATTCTCGTTGCCATCCTGATGTGTGAACTAGGAGAAAAGAAGCGTGTCAAGTTTTATCAAGCGATTATGCTTTTGCCCAACCTGCTTTCCTGGGTTGTCATTGGTTTCATCGCATATGCATTTTTGAATGCAGATACCGGCTTTATCAATAACACGTTCCTTCGCTGGCTTGGGCTTGATCCGGTTGCGTGGTACTCGACGCCTGGTGCTTGGCCTATCATTCTGGTAATAGTCAACCTTTGGAAAAATGTTGGTTACCAGTCAATCATTTTCATGGCGGCAATTTCCGGTATTGACAAGTCCTTGTTTGAGGCGGCTGCAATTGATGGAGCTAGTAAACTCCGTCAGATCCGCAGCATCACATTGCCTTTGTTGAAGCCCACGATTATTACACTGACTCTTATGTCTGTAGGACGTATTTTCTATTCCGACTTTGGTCTGTTCTATCAGGTACCGCAGAATTCCGGTGCTATCTTCGCAACCACACAGACAATTGATACCTATGTATATCGTGGCCTTATGGAACTTAATAATGTTGGTATGTCTGCTGCTGCAGGACTGTATCAGTCCATTGTTGGTTTTGTACTCGTTTTGATTGCAAACCAGATTGTCCGCAAACTTGATGCTGATAATGCATTGTTCTAAGGAGGTCAGAGAAAATGTTAAAGAGTAAACGCTTTAATACAGCGGCAACAATCATTCTCACTGTGTTAGTGATTATTACGTTGCTTCCACTGGCGCTGATCGTCATTTCGTCATTTACTAAAGAGTCCGCTTTGATTCGTAATGGCTATTCTTTCTGGCCTCAAGAGTGGAGTCTTGACGCATATTACTATATGATCAAGCAGGGAGCTGTTATTCTTCGCTCCTATGGCATATCTGTTTTTGTAACTGTGGTAGGCACTGCAGCAAGTGTTATCCTTACCACGATGCTTGCATATCCAATGTCTCGTAAAAGCTTCAAATACCATAATGCTCTCTCGTTTTTCGTTTTCTTTACCATGTTGTTCAATGGTGGCATTGTTCCGTCTTACATTATGTGGACCAAAATTTTCCATATCAAGGATACTATCTTTGCCTTGTTGATTCCCAACTACCTCGTTACAGCATTTAATGTAATTCTGGTAAAGAACTACTACGCCAATAACATTCCCGATTCTTTGATTGAGGCAGCAGAAATTGATGGAGCAACTGAAATGACCATCTTCCGAAAAATCATGCTTCCTCTGGCTGTTCCTACCGTTGCAACCATCAGCCTTTTCACCGGCCTTTGCTATTGGAATGACTGGACAAACGGTTTGTACTATGTCAGCAATGAAAAGCTTTATAGCATTCAGATGCTGCTGATGAAGATCATGAACAACATTCAGGCGCTGCGCAGCAATTCTACTGCGGCGCTGCTGGGAACGGGTAGTGTTGATCTTCCTGGTACGGCAATCCGTATGGCAATGGCTGTCATCGGCATCCTTCCCATCCTGCTGGTTTATCCTTTCATCCAGAAATATCTGGTTCGTGGCGTAGTTGTCGGCGCGGTTAAGGGCTGATCAGTATGCGTTGGAAAGAGTTAATGCAACAACAAGATGATTTTGCCGCTGAAATCCGCAAACAAGATGCAATTAAATTTGCATCAAATCCCTTCATCAAGGCATTTTGCAACCGATTGGACCCGAACATTATCCATCTGTACTTTGATGATGGCAATTCGGGAGGGTCAGTCTGGATGCATTTGATTTGCGGCGAATGCAGTGCATTGCTGTTAGATACTGGATACGGGATTGGCAATCTAAAGCGCGTAATAGAGCAGCTTACAGACAAGCCGGTATCTGTATTTAATACGCATTGGCATGGCGATCACACGGGCGGAAATAGCCAATTTGAGAATGTCTATATGCACGAATTCGATATTCCCTATTGGAAGGAATCCTTAAGCTGCGAAGCCGGTCGAATGCTCCCGACAACATTAGCGTTCAGCCAAGATGCCGTTATTCCTCTCAGCGACAAGTTTGTCAGAGCTGTACACGACGGGATGACCTTTAATCTCGGTGGCAGAATTGAAACCATAGTGCATATGCCCGGCCATAGTGCTGGTAACTGTATGGTTATTGATAGTAAAACCGGAATTCTGTTTTCCGGAGACGCGATCCTGTCAACGCCTACGCTTGTGATAGACGGCTTTCCTGCGGTGGATCACGCGGAACTGTTAACTGTTGAGGCATTCCACACGGCACTCGTACAACACATGAAACAACTCAATAAAGTGAAATGGCTTTGCCCCAGCCATGGACGACTTATGTTAAGTAATAAGTACGTTTCAGCAATGCAGCATTGTACGGAGGAAATCTTAAAAGCCCCTGACAAATGGGAACGGTATGATTATATTCCATCGCTGCCTGGTATGATTCGCTGTATTGATGATGCCATGATTGTGTATACCCTAAATAGGGTTCATAAGGTATTGGAGGCATAATAATGGCACTCTTTTCTGTTGACTTTTACTCCAAGTCATTGTTCCGACCTGTAAATTTCAAACTCTTTGTTCCCAATGATGTTCCCCCCGAAATGAAAATGGGCAATACGTACTATGAACGACCGACAAAGATTCTTGTCTTATTGCACGGTTATAATGGCGGGAATTTGGATTGGGCACTGTATTCAAACGCTTCTGAGATTTCTTCCAAATACAATTTGGCAGTCATTCTGCCCTCAGGAGAGAATAGCTTCTATTTGGACTCTGAAGCTACTGGCCACAAGTATGCAACCTTCGTCGGTCAGGAATTAATCGATTATGTGCGTAATACATTCCATCTCTCTTCACGCAAAGAAGATACATTTGTCGGCGGTTTATCTATGGGCGGTTTCGGTGCAATCCATACAGCTCTACAATTCCCGGACACCTTTGAAAAAGCTTTTTCGCTCTCCGGAGCATTGATTGTTCATAATGTCGAGAAGATGGCTCCGGGATTCAAGGATATGGTGGCCAATTATGATTATTATAAATCAGTGTTCGGTGATCCTGCATTCGTTCTCGAAAGTGACAACAATCCTGAAACGCAGATAAAAAAGCTCAAAGAAGAAAATCATCGCATTCCCGGATTGTATATGGCAATCGGGACAGAAGATTTCCTGTATAAGGAGAACCAGATATTCCGGCACTTCCTTGAAGAAGAAAAGATTGACTTCGAATACCACGAAAGCACGGGTGTCCATGATTTTGTGTTCTGGAATGCAAACATTGAACCTGCTGTACGGTGGCTTCTGGGAGAGGGTATCAAATGAAAAAGTATGATGACAACATTCCGCTTCTCAAGAACAGGGTAGAAACGCACGCCTTCATTCGGAACATTTCCAAACATCGTCTGCCCGATGGAACACTGGATGTAGAAGGAAATCTTAAACTCTGGAACGATGGAATGCAGGGCTTTGTCAAAACGCCTCTCTGGGAGAAAACCCCTGGTTGGCGAGAAGATACTCACTTACAAGGTGAGCCGTACCTGGTATTTGTACCAGGTGACCCAGGTTCTCCAACAATTCTGATTGCCCATGGCGGCGGCTTTTCATGGCGTACAGGATGTGAAGGGCCAAATGTAGCGTGGTATTTCCATCAAGCAGGCTACAACACTGCGATCCTGTCTTATCGGCTTCTCCCCTATGACCGTTACGCTTCCATGGCAGATATGCAGCGCGCCATCCGTTTACTGCGTGCCAGAAAAGAAGAATTTGGCATCGGTGAAAAAATCGTAGTAATGGGGTTCTCTGCCGGAGGGATGGTTTGCGGAAACTGCGCCACTCATTTTGATAACGGCAGCCAGACAGCTCCGGACTTGGTACAACAAATGTCTTCACGCCCTGATGCATGCGTGATTGGTTATGGTGCAATGTCGGAGGTTTCTTTTCCTCAACCGTTTATGATGGAGCAGCCGGAGCACAGTCTTTTTGGCGATACACCAAAGGATAAATTCTATCTGGCGACAGAGAAAAATGTCCGTCCGGATTCTCCGCCATTCTTCATCTGGCAGACATTGAGCGATGATGGGCGGCACGGTCTCTGCCTTGCAAAAGCACTGCAAGACGCGGGCGTTCCATATGAACTTCACATTTTTGAAGGCGGCGTTCATGGATTAGGACTAGCCGATGGTGAAAACGATTTGAATGCCAATGTTCCCCATATTGCAGAGTGGGGCAAACTTTGTACTGGTTGGCTTGATCTGCATAACCTGGGAGGAGAACATGAAAAACAGTGATGTAATCAATAAGATATTGAAATACCATCCTCAATTTCCGGGCAACTATGCCGGCTGCGATGGTTATAAATTTGGCGATCCTAATGCCGAATGTAACGGCATCGCCACAGCTCTCGTCCCTACCGTAGATGTGATTCGTCGAACGGGTGAGCTTGGTTGCAATTTGCTGGTCGTCCATGAGCCGATCTTCTATTCAACAGAAGACTACCCTGACTGGAGAGCTGGCGGCAAGAACAGCGTCTACGAAGAGAAAAAGGCGCTTTTGGATAAGTATGGCATTACAGTTTGGCGTGACCATGACCATATGCATGCCCATAATCCGGATTCAATATTTACAGGTGTTATCAAGTACCTTGGTTGGGAAAACTATTATATTCCTTCAGAAAAAAGTTCCATAAAAGTCCCTATGGGATACCTTTTTGAACTTCCGGAGACAACCGTTAAAGAACTTGGACAATATCTTGAAGATAAGCTTGCTATGAATGGCTTACGCATCGTTGGAAATCCGGAGGATAAAATCCGCAAAGTTGCCATTGTCGGGCATCTTTTTCCGGGTTTTGGCACGCAGAGCGAAACCAGAGAATACGGAACAGATTTGATCAACGCAATGGAGCAAGGTTTGGATGCAATTATTCCCGGAGAGGTCATTGAATGGACAGTTCTCTCTTATGTGCGAGATGCTTTGGCGTTAGGCAGAAAAAAAGCTGTATTCAACATTGGGCACTTCAACATGGAAGAATTGGGAATGAGGTATGCACAAGACTGGATCGGTGATTTAGTTGACCATAAGGTTCCTGTTCACTATCTTCCTACAAAAGACATTTACCGGTATATTGAGAGGAAGCATTTATGAAGCATTTTGCATGGAACGATTTGCGTGATATAGTGACCGTACAGGGACGCACTTGGGAACACGAAGATAATTTGTATTTCAACTGGAGCAGCTCCGGCTTTACGGTTCGCTTTAAAGGCAGTGCATTGCTTGCCGAGTTTTCTGCTCAAAGCAGTGAAGAATATGATGGGATTCCTGGTGACCCAAATACACCGCATCGAACTGTCTGGCCGTGGATTTCTGTTTTCGTGGATGACAATGATCAACCTTGCCGTACTTTCGAACTCACGAACAAATCAACAAAGTATCTTATCTATTCCGGTACAGACGAGCAGGAGCATACTGTCCGTGTCGTAAAACTGACGGAAAATATCAAAACAGGTTTGTCACTACACGGTTTTGATGTGGACGGAGAAATTCTGATGCCCGTAGTTGAGCCCATCAAAAAGCGTATTGAATTTGTTGGAGACTCAATCACCTGCGGATTCGGTCTCGGCACATCTGAGAAAGACCGGTTTTATTACCCTCAGGAAGAAAATGTTTGGATGGCACATGGTCCTACAGCAGCACGCTGCCTTGGAATGGATTGGCAAATGATATGTATCTCCGGCATCTGCCTCGCTCCTCGCAAAGAGATTCCTATGCCTGTCGCCATGAATATGCTGTACGAGTACACAGACCGGCCGGCACAGCAAGCCCTAGAACTGGATGCCGATCACTGGAATTTCAAGGAACACCCTGTTGATTATGTGGTCATCAACCTAGGCACCAACGATGCAACGGCAGCTTCTTTTTCAGCCGCGCCCAAGAAAATTGAGGAGCAGTATGAGAAGGATTATGTTCACTTTTTGAAGACTGTCCGCAAATGCAATGGCGACAAAACGAAAATCATCTGTGCTCTGGGCAGTATGGATTACTACTTTTATGATGCAATGAATCGTGCAGTAGATACATACCGTGCAGAGACTGGGGATAACAATGTATACACCTTTAAATACTGCCGTATGAGTCCCATGGATCCTATCGGAGCCTGTGGACATCCGAGTGAACTGACGCAGCAAAAAATGGCAAAGGAGCTTGTCGCGTTCATAAACACGCTCGAAAAAAAACTGGTAATAGAATGAATTGCTCTTGATTTCATGATGGAAAGCAAGTAGGATAGAGACAGAACGAACGGAGGCTGACGCCAATGAAAAAGAGGTCATTTATCCGAAACCTTTCCATCATGCTTTTTATGCAGTTTGTGCTTCTCACGGCACTTTTTGTGGCACTTATAGTCCATATGCGAAATAGCGCTGTAACCGAAATGGAAACTGCTGCGGACAATGTTCTTGCAATTTATAGAGTCAATCTGGAAAATCGTATCGAACGAGCAGACAATATCCTTAAGAACCTTACTCTAAGTGAGGAAACCGCACTGGAAATGATACGCAGTGACAAGGAAAGTGATCGGTACTACGCCAAGAAGTCTATATATACAGCCATGCACGCCGCTCTTATTCAGGATAACGCAGTTGATTTACTGATCGTTGCAGAAAACAGTTACGGCGGATATATGGAGAGTACAAATGGTGATTCATCAAAATGGGCATTGCCGTATGAGACGAGAAAAGCAGTAGAAACTTTCACTTGGGAGTTGTTAGGAAGCGGCACACGAAAAAACAGTTGGACAATTCAAGAAATCGCCGGAGAACCATTTTTATACCGTGCCTATATGAGCAATGGGCATATAGTAGCAGCATACATTTCCGTTCAGAATTTCTTTTCGAGTAATACGGATCCTGCCATATCGAGTTTATGTCTGGCATTAACAGACAGTAATGGCTATGTTTGGAAAACCATTGGCAGTGAATTGAAAAACATTCCAGTGGGTCAAACTATGCAGGCGCTTGGAAGCAACTGGAAAGTAAACCAACTTGAAATTGGAGACAGTTCTCTGTATGTAACAAGTTATCTAAATGAATACGGAATCACATACACGACTCAAACCAGCGTTTTATCAGTTATACTGATTGCCATCGTTGCCTTAGGATGCAGTGCGGCTATTATCTTTTATACTCGGAGACAGATTATTAAACCGATGAAGGACATGACCGAAAAGCTGCACGACATGAATGGTGTAACGGAAGGATTTCAGATTCAAACGAGCTACGGTAGTCAGGAATTTCTAGTGCTTAGAGACACCTTTAACCGTATGATGCGAGAAAATGTAGACCTTAGACTATCTGCTTACAAACACCATATGGAAATGCAGGATTCAGAATTGCGATGCATTCGGCTACAGCTTCGTCCGCATTTTTTCCTCAACGCGATGACAACGATTTCGAGTTTGAGTATGCAGGGTCAGAATGACAGCATCAAAAGGTATGTAGAAGTACTGTCCAAAAATATTCGATATATGTTCAAATCCGGCATGCATACAGTTCCGTTGTCAGAGGAAATGCAAAACGTTCAATACTATTACGAAATGCAGGAACTCCGGTATCCCGGCAGTGTTTTTTATTACGGCCAATATAACAAGGAGGATGAAAACTGGCCCATCCCTCAGATGCTTATTCACACAGTTGTAGAAAACATTTACAAACATGCAGTCTCTGTTGATAATTTGATAACAATCCTCGTACAAGTGAATAAGACTGAGTATAAGGGACAAGAAATGCTCTGTATTTCTATTGAAGACGATGGCGAGGGATACCCCAAGGAGATTCTGAAGCAGTTTCAAGCTGGTGAAAAGCCAAAACCGTCCGAGGATGGGACACATCTTGGATTGTGGAGCCTTTGGGAAATGCTTCGAATCATGTATGATAGAAATGATCTTATGGAACTAAAGAATGCTGAACCTCATGGAACCAGAACCACCTTTTATCTTCCCAAAGAAGCAATCAACGAAACAGGAAAGAAAACCAGCGGAGGAAACGTCGTATGATAAATGCTCTAATTGTCGACGATGACATGGCAACAGTAGAGGTTGTACGCAATGCCGTCCACTGGAAACAACTCGGCGTAGAAAATGTTAGCAAGGCCTACAACATTGAGCAGGCGAAGAAAATCCTACTGAATGAGCCGATCAATCTTGTCATAAGTGATGTAGAAATGCCGATGGGAAGCGGTCTGGATCTGTTGCGCTGGTTTCGTGAACAAAAAATGGACGGTGAATTCCTGCTTCTTACCTGTCATGAAGATTTCAGCTATGCCTCTGAAGCGCTACATAACCGAGCAGCAGAATATCTCTTAAAGCCCTTTGATGTTGATGTTATGGAAGTGGCATTGCGTAGGATCATTATACGAATAAAAGAACAACAGGCGCTGAAGAAAAACAGTGAACTCGGTGTTTGGGTAAAGGACAACTATGATGAAGTGCAACTATCTTTTTGGAATAGTGTACTGGAAGGAAGATTTGAAGAGAAGCCGCAACAGGCAGCACAGGAAATTGCAAAAAGACAGTTGACACTTGATCCACAAGCAGATTACACGTTAATCGTTGGGCGATTGACGAACCTCGCTAAAGATGAGACTCGTTTCGGTCGGGATCTATTGTTGTTTGCAGTCAAAAATGTCTTTTCTGAGTTGTTGTGCGGGCGTCCTGAAAATGACAGCATTTTGTGTAATGACCGACACACAGAAATATTGGTAACAGCAATATGCATTTTATCTGGCAGGGTAATACTACCGCCGAACTGTCTGTGGATTTTACCACTATGAGTTATGAAGTAAAAGAAAACGGTTATATTATGATGAAAGGCTGATAGCCATGCAAGAAGTATTGACCGTACGCGTTAGAATCAAAGAGACATACGAGGTACATGGGCAACGTGGTCTGGCACGAATGATTCTATTTGACGGCGAAGGAGAGGGTTCTGGATTTTATGGCAAGATTCTCCCTGGGGGCGTCGATACGCAACAAGTGCACGATGACGGAAAGCTCGAACTTTCCGCACGGTATATGCTAGAGGGAACAGATGGTTCTGGGAAATCATGCCTATTATTTATCGAGAATGTGGGTATTGCAAATGACAAGGGCTATATCGAAAAAACCCACCCAAAAATCAGAACAAATAGCACGACCTTGTCATGGCTGGAAACATCAGTTCTGTTAGGTACGATTTCTGCTTGGGAAAAGGGTGTAATCATCCACATTTATCTGTCCAGCCAATAAGCATTTCGGTCGCAGTGTTGTAATGGTAAAGTCTTTTGAAACGAACCCCTCCCAATTTGACCATGCAAACGAAACCTATCCCAACCGAAAGCCCCATGTGCACAAAGTTTTAGCCCACCGTGTCGGGAAAATAGCCCCACTTTCACGCACTAAAGCCCCAACATCCACTGTAATGAATGTGACATAGTTGATTCTGTGACTGAATTCTTTATGGAGGACTCCAAAATGATAGACTATTTGGAGATTTTGAGGCTTAACAATCTCGATTACAGCCAACGGACGATTGAGACAACCGCTCATTGTTCGCGGCACACCGTCCGCGAGGTTTTAGCTGAAATGGACAAGCATGCCATACAGTGGCCTGTTGATGACGACATTACCAATGCCGATCCGAATCGGATGCTCTTCCAGGACAAGTACAAGAGTGCTTGTACGTTGAACCGGACTATCCGTACATTCACCGTGAGTTGGCAAAGCGTGGTGTTACACTGACCTTGTTATGGGAAGAGTACCGCCGCAAATGCTACAATGAAGGCAAAAAGCCGTACCCTTACGCCCGGATAAAACAGAGAAAATATATAATGAGCCCGGAGGATCTTACCAAATCGGTAAGGTTCTCCGGACTCTTTTTTCTCCTCGGAAAGTGTATTTAAGAGGGGCACACAAAACAACAAGATGTGCGTGCCATCTGACTTTCTATCTCCGGCGGCATTTTTACATTTTTTGCAACATCCTCATAGGCGTTGGATGCCTTAACCATAAGGGAAGGAAGAAGCTTGTTGGCAACAGGAGATTTTTGCAGAGTCTCCATCCGTTGCTCCGCTGGCTCTCATGCTCGTTGCTGCTGTGATTCTGCGCTTCTACACCGTAGATAAGCAGATGCCCCAAATCAAACAGGATCTTGAGGCTCGTGCCGCTGCGACCACGGAAGCAGCCGCCGAATAATACACTATTTTTGCGGGCAGGGAATCTTCTCTGCCCGCTTTTTAGAAAGGAATATGAGTAATGTACGATGCATTTTATCCCGGTCAAGTGTGGCTGGATACAAATGGGAACCGCATTCAAGCACATGGCGGCTCACTGATTTATCTCGATGGTGTGTACTACTGGTACGGCGAAAACAAGGAAAAAACGGACAAGGCTGCGGGCATCTGGCACTGGGGCGTTCGTTATTACGCATCTACAGATTTGTATAACTGGGAGGATCGAGGTCTGCTCATCCCGCCCGTGACGGATGACCCGAACAGTTCGCTGCACCCCACTTCTATGATGGATCGTCCGCACATCCTTTATAATGCACGGACCCAAAAATATGTCTGTTGGCTGAAAATTATGGAGAAAGACCAGACGCAGACCGAAACAGTGCTTACGGCAGACTCCTTCTTTGGTCCGTATACCATAGTGAGGGAAAAACTGCGCCCACTTGGTATGAGTGCGGGTGACTTTGACCTGGCTGTAGCACCGGACGGAAAAGCGTATTATTTCTTTGAACGCGTACATTCTGAGACGATCATCGCCGATTTGACGGAGGATTACACCGATGTGACCGGCTATTACTCCACGCATTTTCCCCACAAAGGACCGCCCCATGTGCGGGAGGCTACGGCTCATTTTATACGGCATGGAAAACACTATTTGTTGACTTCCGGCACAACCGGGTATTTCCCGAATCCGTCAGAGGCAGCCATGGCTGATACATGGCACGGTCCTTATACGGTACAGGGTGACCCGCATATTGGTGACAAGACAAAAACGAGCTTTCACAGCCAGATCTCGTCGGTATTCAAGGTTCCGAACAAAAAGGACTTGTACATTGCCTGTGCCGACCGCTGGATGCCGAATGCACCGGATTACGACTACACGCATTATGGTCCGCTTTACGACAGACTCTTTGATCCGGACGTGGAGAAAACGCCTGCGGATTGGGCGCTGCTTGCCAATTTGCCGCAAGAGGATACGCGCAATGCCGACTACGTTTGGCTTCCCATCCTTTTTGACGGCGATACTGTGAAGATCGAATGGCGGGACAGCTGGAAACTGGAAGATTACGAGTAAAGGAAATACGATGATGCAGAAATACCAAGATAGCAGTCTTTCCCCGGAAGAACGTGCAAGTGACCTGCTGGCACGGATGAATTTGGATGAAAAATTTGGTCAGATCCAATGCTACAATGCCATTGATTCTTTCCTTGGCAAATCGGTGGAGAAGCAGAACCCCTACGGTGTCGGTCAGGTTTGCATTTTGATTGCGACTATGCTGGACGATGTGGGCAGCGCAGCGGGACTTATTGCAAGGCTGCAGAAACAAATCATGGAGTCCGGCAAGCATCATATCCCCGCCATTTTCCATATCGAGACATTAACGGGTGTGATGGTGACAGCGGCAACTTCTTTTCCCTGCGGGCTGGGGCAGGCTTCCACATGGGACCCGGAGCAGCAGCAGAAAATGGCAGCCTGCATTGCCCGACAGGGACGCGCTATGGGAATCAGTCATGCGCTGGCTCCTGTGTTCGATATCTGCCGTGACCCGCGCTTTGGTCGTATGGGAGAAACCTACGGTGAGGACCCGACCCTTGCCGCTGCGATGGGGACAGCCTATGTGAAAGGCTTACAGGATAAACATCGTATGAGTGCCTGCAGCAAACATTTTCTTGGGTTTATGGCAGGACAGGGTGGAATCCATACGGCACAGGCAGTCGTTTCCCCGCGTGAACTGCGTGAAGTTTATGCCAAGCCGTTTCAGGCAGCCATTACAGATGGAAAACTTGACAGCGTAATGAACTCCTATGCTGCCATTGATGGGCAGGTCCCGGCAGGCAGTAAGGCAATTCTGCGTGATCTGCTGCGCCGTGAGATGGGCTTTAACGGTGTAACTGTGTCGGATTACAGTGCTGTGGAACAGCTGGAATCGATTTATCATCTGGCGGAGAGTCCTGCCGATGCAGGCCGCCTTGCGCTGGAAGCGGGTATGGATCAAGAGCTTCCGACCATTGCGGCTTATAACGATGAACTGAAAGAAAACATTCGCAGCGGTGTTGTGCAGGAATCGCTGCTGGACGAAGCGGTGCTGCGTATTCTGACGATGAAATTCCGTTTGGGTCTGTTTGAAAACCCCTTCCCCGCTGAAAATGTACAGGCGGAAATCACTCCCGCAGATACGGCGCTGAACCGCAAAATCGCGCAGGAGTCAATGATCCTGCTGAAAAACGACGGTGTCTTGCCACTGGCAAAAAGCGTAAAAAAGGTAGCTGTTATCGGCTGGCACGCTGACAGTGTCCGTGCCTTATTCGGCGGATATTCGGCACTGGCCATGAAAGAAAATACGCTGGGCGTTAAGATGAGCATGGCCGGCATCCAGGCCGATGCGGATTCTCCGGCTGCAGAAAATGCGGTGCAAAAGACATATCCGGGAAGCGAAGTCGTTATGGAAAACCCCGGTGTCGAGCCGCTGGCACGGCGCTGCTATCCCGATGCGTATAGTATGCTGGGGGCATTGCGCCTTGCTGCCCCGCATACAGAGTTTCTGTACGCACAGGGATACCCCTATGCCGGCAATGAGGAAAGCGGTCATGATGCGGCACTGCAGATCGCAAAAGATGCCGATTTGGTGATTTGCACTTTGGGCGGTCATTATGGCTGGAATGCGTCCTGCACAACGGGCGAGGGTATTGATGCCATGCACATTGGACTGCCGGTCTGTCAGGAACGCTTTCTAGAAAAATTGGAATCGCTGCACAAGCCGGTTGTCGGCGTTCACTTTGACGGTCACCCCATCAGCAGCGATACGGCAGACCGCGTATGCAACGCGATACTGGAGGCATGGGCTCCCGGTGCGCAGGGCGGTGAGGCCATTGCCGCGCTGCTGACCGGAACGGCGAATCCCTGCGGCAAGCTGCCCTGTACCGTGGCACGCCATGAGGGGCAGATTCCTGTGTACTACAACCACCCGACAAATACCTGTTACAGTATGACAGGAGGCACGCCGAAAAACGCCTATATCGATGGAGCGCACACGCCGCGCTACTGCTTTGGTCATGGACTGAGTTATACAAAATACGAGTACGATACATTGCGGTTGGAAAAAGACGCTGTTCAGGCCGACGGTGTACTGAAAGGGCGGCTGCATGTGCGCAACGCAGGAAATAAAGCCGGCACAGAAATCGTGCAGTTTTATGTGCATGATGTGGCGGCAAGCATGGTGCGTCCCGTTAAAGAACTGGTGGGGTTTGCCAAAGTGGATCTGCAGCCGGGTGAAGAAAAAACGGTCTGTCTTTCCCTGCCAATGAGCCAACTGGCTTTTCTGGATGCCGATATGCGTTGGAAAGTCGAACACGGGAAAGTCGAGCTGATGGTCGGGGCATCCTCTGAGGATATTCGCGGGAAAGCGGAGTTCATGATTGTGGGAGATGCTTATCCCGATGGCAAAAATCGCAGCTTTGTAGCTGACACAAAAATCATGTAAAGGTAAATTGACAATGCAAAGATTGGATTTTAACACCGGCTGGCATTTCAGCTGCCCCGATGGCCGCGATTTTGATGTGACCCTGCCGCATGACGCCATGCTCAACACCCCGCGCAATACCGAGCCGGGGTTTACATGGTTTCTGCTGGCAGGCTGGCGCGGCAACGATTATACCTATACAAAGAATCTGCACATCACGTCGGAACTTATAAATAAGCACCTTGTACTGGAATTTGAGGGTGTATACTGCATGACGACGG
>OHZC01000304.1_pt1 | contig 17810 bp, 13 predicted proteins | sample 1580361 | NCBI WGS metagenome assembly OHZC01 (sample SAMEA3882532, study PRJEB24775) | human gut metagenome | biome: human-associated habitat; feature: intestine environment; material: feces | place: Netherlands | collected 2009/2010
TTTACACATTTTTTATTGTTCATAAATGTGTCAACTTTTGCCAGGACAAGACACAAGCCGTGTTGCGGACGGTTGAAACGTGGCGTTTCAGGCTGTTTTAAGCCGTGTTTTCTGTGTTATAACATGCTTTGAAAGCTGATTTTATTGCACATTTTAGCGGGTTGTGTCCATAAACCGTTAAGTGACAGTAGGTTATGGTTGCACGCTTATTTTTGCCTTATATTCTTCCTTAGGGCGTTTGTTTTGGAATGGAGGCCTTCTCGTGCGCCAAGGAAAATCATGTTGTAAGCTTAGAGCCTGAAATGACGGCAAAGTGTATTTTGTCATGACCAGGCCCTGCGTTTGCGCTTTCTCGGGAGCTCATGCTGCGCCATCGTATAAATAACGTCTGTGCTTTATTGGTTTAAAACGTCAATGTTGCTCCTACTTACCGATAAATTGCGTATCTTTGCACGCTCAAAATACGTTTAACCAATATAATATATTTGTATGTTGACAGAAAAGCGGAGCAGTATGCTCCACGGTGTGTTGTTGATAGCGCTGTTCTCGTGCGCTGCGTTTTATATCGGCGATATGGGCTTTGTGAAGAGCCTTTCGCTCAGTCCGATGATTGTCGGGATTGTGCTTGGCATGTTGTATGCCAATAGCTTGCGCAACAACCTGCCCGATACGTGGGTGCCGGGCATACAGTTTTGCTCGAAGCGGGTGCTGCGTATCGGAATCATTCTTTATGGTTTCCGGCTGACGTTCCAGAATGTCCTTGACGTAGGTCTGGCGGCCATCGTTGTTGACGCAATCGTCGTTGCCGTGACTATTTGCGGCGGAATATTGATAGGACGGTTGCTCAAGATGGACCGTGGTATAACCCTTCTTACCTCTGTGGGCAGCGCGATATGCGGCGCTGCGGCGGTACTCGGCACTGAGTCGGCCATCAAGGTAAAGCCTTACAAGACGGCGGTAGCCGTGTCGACGGTGGTGATTTTCGGTACGTTGGCCATGTTCCTTTATCCGATACTTTACCGTAACGGCGTGTTCGACCTCGACCCGAAGGCCATGGGCGTGTTCGCCGGTTCGACGATACACGAGGTGGCGCACGTTGTGGGAGCGGGCAACGCTATGGGCAAGGAGGTGTCCGACTCGGCCATAATCGTCAAGATGATACGCGTGATGATGCTCGTGCCCGTTCTGCTCATAATAAGTTACAGCGTTATGCGTGCCGCCATGAGGAACGGCGATAGTGGGGGACGCGGCAAAATCTCTCTGCCCTGGTTCGCAATACTCTTCCTCGTTGTTATCGGATTCAATTCGCTCGACCTTCTGCCAGCGGCTGTTGTCGATTTCATCAACACTTTCGACACGTTCTTTCTGACGATGGCAATGACTGCCCTCGGCGCCGAGACGAGCATTGACAAGTTCAAGAAGGCCGGCTTTAAGCCGTTTCTTCTTGCCTTTATTCTTTTCGCCTGGCTTATCGGCGGCGGATATTGTATGGCCAAATGGCTTGTGCCGATGATATAAAAAAGGTGAAAAAGCGAAAAGGTAAAAGGGTGAAAAGGTGGAGACATTGAATTAATACAAAGTCTATTAATAAACAATGTTATTCACCTTTTCACCCTTTTACCTTTTCACTTTTTCACCTTTTCATTTTTTCACCCTTTTCTTCCCGTTCTGTATCACTATTCCTTTATAGTCCTTTCCTACCTTCATGCCGGCAATGTTGTACATAGGGGCGTTTTCGCCATTGCCGTTGTCGGTCGTAATGGTTTCGATACCGGTAGGAGGCAGGGGCGTTCCTATGTATTTCTCGAAGAAATCCATGTACGTCTGTGTCCAGTCTGCCGGGGTGGAGTGGCCGAGGAACGGGTTGATTATGTATTCCTTATCCTCATCGTCGACGTTCACCAGCAGATTGTATGGCGCTATGTTGGTGTGAGCAGGGTCGGTGGTGTCCTGCAGGCTGAAGCAGGTTATCACTGGACAGTTCACCCGGCTGGCGAAGTTCATTGTGTCATAGTACGAGTTGAACACGTCGCGCTCCTCGTCAGTATAGCCCAACGCCGCCTGCGCGTCAAGGAACTTCTGGCGTGGCCAGTTGACTATCCTCATGCCGTCGGTGAAGTCGGCATGCCCCGTTATGCTCGGAGCTATGGCGCGGAAAGCCTGAGTCAGCCCAGCGGCAACGTACGTGACGCAGCCGCCTTGCGAGCCTCCGGCGGCGAAGATGGCGTCTTTGTCGGCCTTTTCGCGGCTCTTTATGAAGTCAACTGCGCGCACGCAGTCAAGGTAAGCGTTGCGGTAGTAGTGCTCGCGCATGTCTCCCCATCCGTAAGAATAGAAGTCGTAGCCGTACTTGTCGTCACGGCAGAGCTTCTGTCCACGCGTTGAAAGGATGAACTCGCACCAGTCTTTCCTGTCGTCACCGTTCATCGGTGAGCCTACTGAACCTGTGCCGTTGTCGGTGCCCTGATACTGTATCAGGGTGGGGTAGACTCCCTCTGCGGTAGGCTCGGCATAGTAACCTTTTATCGTTACAGGCTCTCCGCCGGCCTCGTCGGCAACGCTCTTCATCTCAACCAAGTACACTTTGCGCGCCTCCGTGCTGTACTCGGGCTGCTCGGTCATCGTTATGTCCATGTCGACAGTTGCCAGTTCAGCCTTCGCCTCGTCCCAATACTTCCAGAAGTCGGGCTGCGAATCGTCTGGCGAAACTATGCCGGTGGGGTCGTAGCCGATGTTGTACGAACACACGTCGTTGCCGTCAACCGATGCGATAAGCTGGTAGAAGCCCGGCTCGTCGAGGTCAGTCATGTCGATGGTCTCGGTCGTCGTGCCTCCGGCAGGCAACGTAACGTCGGTCGTATAGGTGCGGTAGACGCTGTGCGTGCCGGTCTCTTCGTCAACCATGTCACGGTAGATGGTTATCGTGTAGGGCACGGTCACATCCTCGGCCTCCACGTTTGTCATCGTCATCGTAAGGTTCGGGGTCTCGTTTTTCTCCCAAGCCTTGATGTCGTTGTCGTCGATTTGCGAGATGATAAGGTACTCCTTGGCAGGGTCGATGATGTCTACTCGTGTGGCGGTGTATCTGTTCCCGCTTACGCGCAGGCCGCTTTCTTTCAGCGCGTTGACGTTGGCCGCGCTCAAGGTGTATTCGTAGTAGTTGCCTTTCAGCGGCGTTATGTTGCTGAATCCGTCCAAGGCTGTCCAGTTGGCGAGCAGCCTTCCCGTTGCCTGTTCTACTCCGAGACCTGTTATGTAGACGCGAACCTTGTCGCCTTCTTTCATGTTTTCGGGTAAGTCGGCCTTGTCAATGAGTATGGAGTTGTTGCTACCCTCCACCCAGCTGACGGCCTCTTCGCCTTCCCATACGGTCGTTGCGGCGTTGCCTTTTTCAGTGTCTGACGGGTAAGCCTTGTGCTTCAGGACTACTGACGTGAACGTATAGCCGGCGCCTTTTACGATGAAGCCGTTGGCTTTTATTTCCTCAGCCATGGCCTCCGTTACGGTTATTGTAGCCTCGTAAGGCATGTCAACGCCGTTTAGCGGTATTGCCTCTGTGTCGACGAGCTGTGCCCAACTCTTATCGTTGAGCATGAGTTGCGGGTATTGGCATGTAGGTGAGGTTGCGCTTATCGTTACGACAATCTCGTCGCCGGCGGCAGTCAGTTGGCACTTTGATGCGTCGATAATTTGGTAACTCTGCCAGTCGTCAGTGCATTCCTGCTCTCCTTGCCACAAGGTTATCGGCACAATGGTGGGTTCTGAAGGCTCTTCAGGCTCGCCGTTGCCCTTCAGGTGCGCCTTGAAAAATTCCATATAGGAGTTGTACCAGTCGACAGGTGTCTCGTGCTGGCAGTTCGGGTTCACCACATATTGTTTTTCTTCAGACTTGAAGTTGACGTAAGGGGCGAAGTTGGTGCGCGGCGGACACACTGGGTCTTGCAGTCCCATGGCGGTTGTCACGGGGCATGTTACGAGCGTGGCGAGGTTCTTTGTGTCGAAGTATGACAGGAACTCGTACATCTCTTCGTCGCTCAATCCGAGCTTTTCCTGCATCGCACGGGCAGTGGAAGCGGGCCACGAGCCTACCTTGAAGTAGTTGGGGAAGTCGCCCATGAACTGTATGCTCGGCGCGATGGCGTTGATGCGGCCGTCGCCGAGAGCCGCTCCGGCAATGGTAAACGCGCCGCCCTGCGAGCCGCCTGTCATGAAGATGTTGTCAGCCTGCACCTTTCCCTTGGCGCAGTCGAGTTCGTTAGAGGCTATCACAAAGTCGATAGAGCGCACCACGTCCATGTAAGCGCCGCGGTAATAGTAGGTGTCCTTGTCGCCGAAGTTGTACGCAAACCATTCGTTATCCTTGTAATCCTCGCCGTAGAAGGCGTTTTCATTCTTGTAAGGGTCGCGGTTGTTGATTAGCTGTCCGCGGTTGCTGATGTTCAGCTCAATCCATTCCGGGTTACTGTCGGTGTCGGGCCAGTATATCTGCGACGCTCCATTGCTGTCGTAACCGTTCTGCGTTATCACCACGGGGTAGGTTCCTTCGGCCTTCGGAACGGCGTAGTAGCCGCGTATTGTGACAGGTTTGCCGTCGCCGTTGTCAACCGACTGCATCTCGACAAAGTACACGTTGCGCGCGCCTGTCGACTTTTCTTCGTCCAAGGTTACTTTCGCGTCGATGGGGACGGCGGCCAAATCCTCCTTGGCTTTTGCCCAGAACTCGTTGAAGTCGGGCTGCATGTCGGGCGCGGCGGTTATTGCCGTGGGGTTGTAGCCAATGTTGAAGTCGCGCAGCAGGCCGTAGTTCGCCTCTACCACGGCGTGGTAGAAGCCCGGTTCGAGCGTCAGCGGTATGGTGACAGTAGCCGTTCCGCCAGCCTGTACGGTAACGTTTTCGGTCTTGGTGAAGTAGTCTTCGTATGCGTCGGTGCGCAGTTTAAGGGTCACGTTGGTGTTCATGTCGCTGCATTCGAGGCTTTGCAGCGTGACGCTTATTTGTGGCTGCTCATCGGCCTCCCAGCATTTTATGCTGCCGTTGTCAACGGCGCAGCTCATCATGGGTACCTGCGCCGGGTCTATAAGCTCGACGCTTGTCAGGCTGAAGCCAATGCCAGTGACGATGCAGCCGCCCGATTTTAGCTCAGCGAGCATGGCTTCGGTTATGGTGAACTCGAAGAATGAGGCCGTAAGCTGCACGTATTCCGTGGCGTTGGGCATGTCGGTCCAGCCTCCGGTGGATATGTGCCCCTGCGCCCCGATGGCAAGATCGGAGTAGTTGAAGCGTAGCTTCCATCCAGTCTGCGCGTTGGCGAAGCCTGCCGCGTCTATCTTCAGCCATCCGCCAGTTACGCCTTCAGACCAATCGATGGCCTTGTCGCCTGTCCATACGGTGTGTACGGGGTTGCCCTTCTCGCCCTCTTCGAGCTCATTCTTTTGTATAAGGTCAATGCTTGTGGCGGTAAATCCGCATCCGGTGACGACGAAACCGTTGGCCTTGATTTCGTCAACAACGTCTGCGGTGAGGGTCATGCGCGCCTCGTAAGGCAGTGCGGCGTCCTTATCGAGGTTTACGCCTACAGCCGGGTCGAACTGTGCCCAGCCCGCAGTTTTACGCAAGGAAACCTGCGGATAACTTGCAGTCTGCGATATTTCGCTTACCGTTACGGCGATGACATCGCCCTCTACAGCCTGCTGAAGGCCGTCTGCCGCGACCTGTACGCTGCCCTGCCAGCCGTCGGTGACGGTCTGCGTGCCGCTCCACAGGTTTGTTTTTACGTCAATTGTCGCCGCTCTCATGCACAGCGCGCATAGCAGCAACAAGACGGAAGTCATGGTTCTCTGTTTCATAATTACTTTGATTTTTTGATTAAACTCAGCGTTCGTAAAGTTTTCGGCGGCAAATATACCCTGCAGCCGCCAAAAGCAGTTCCCCGGTTGTTTATCCGGCCCTCCCAAATGTGTAAATACCCAAACGGGCAGGTATTTTTACACATTTGGGAAGCCACGGATTGCCCTGTTGACGATATTTTGTATCTTTGCAATCGTTAAGATACTGTTATGGTTAATTACGTAACTCCCTTTATGAGGCGGACTGTCTGCGCCATATTGTTGTCATTGCTGCTGTCAGTCCCCGTTACCGCTGCCTGCGTCCACCGCTTTTTCAACATCGGGCGCGAAGCCGGGCTGGGCGACCTTGAAGTTGTAGGCATCAGGCGCGACAGCGTAGGCTATATGTGGTTCTACACGCCGCAGGCCACGTTCAGGTACGACGGCTATTCGTTCCTCAGGCATGACGGCCCCGGGCATGGCGCCGCCGACGCCGTGGGGAGCCTCGTCATACCCGAGCTGGGGCAGAGGTGGGCGGCCACCGACAACGACGGGATAGCCATATACGGTGCCGGCGGCGAAATGGCGGGGCCGCCTCAGGCGTGAGGACGGCAATCCGTTCTCGCTGCCGACCAACCATATCACATGCCTGTATCGTGACGGCGACGGCACGGTATGGGTAGGAACCTCAAATGGCGGGGTGGCTTATTGCAGCGTCTACGGGCTGGATTTTTCGGTTACGGCCCTGCCTCGCCACGAGGACGCGAGCTGCTTCTGGGAGCCGGGCGACGGCAGCCTGTGGATAGGGCTCGACGGCAAGGGTATCGTGCAGCTGTCGGCCGACGGGCGAGTGGCAACCACCATTGACAATACCAACAGCGCCCTGACAAGCAACTCCGTGATAGAAGCCTGCCGTAACGCCGACGGCAGCTTCTATCTTGCCACATACGGCGGCGGTATAGTCAGGTTCGACGGAGGCAGGCTGTCGCGTCCACGGTGGGGCATGCTGCCCAGCGTACGCTATCCGCACAAGATGGCCTACGACGCGCATGGCAACCTGTGGATAGGCTCGGTAAAGGCCGGCCTGACAAGGATAGACGCCTCGGGCCGCGCCACCGTTTACACATACTCTAACAGTGGCCTCAACACCAACACCGTGACCGACGTGGCAAGCGACAGGTCGGGGCGCGTGTTCGTCGCCACGGGCACGGGGTTGGCCTATATATCCGACAGCGGCGGGCGGCAGCGCGTCGTGGCGGCTTCGGCCGATACCTCGGCCACGTCGCTCGGGCGCATGCCCATCACCGCCATCGCCGTTGACGGCCGCCGCATGCTGTGGGTAGGCACGGCCGGCGGGCTGAGGGTGTACGCCTTAGGCGGCGGGGCCCGGCCGGCGTTCAGGTTGCTCAGCGCCCTCGGGCCGTCGGCGGGCGTGGGAGTTGTCAGGGCCATAGCCGAAGACAAGTCGGGAAACATGTGGGTGACGACAGACCGCGGCGTCCTGCAGGTTACGGTGCGGGCCGAGGGCGGCGGCTACCGCTTCGGCTGCCATCCGTATTCCTTTGGCGCTGGCGGCGTCAGGCCCTCGTTTGCCAAATATTCGCTCTATTGCACCCGTGGAGGCGACATCATAGCCGGCACCTTCGGCCGGATAGTAAGGATAGACCCGCGTTCGGCAAGACCGTGGAACGCCGCCCGCATGGTAACCGTCACCGGCGTGGCCGTTAACGGGCAGAGCGTCAGGCGGGGCGGAGGCGCAATCCCCGTACTTGACAGCGGCGACGATTTATCCATAAGCGTGTCGTCGTTCGACTATATGCACTCGGCCGACATAAGCTATCTTTACCGCCTCGACGGAGACTCGGCATGGAGTATGGCCGAGGGCAACGTCATAAGCCTTGCCGGCATGGAGCCTGGCGCCCATGTCCTTGAAATAACGACGGGCACGGGCGACGGTGCGCCGCCCGTCACCCGGGTCGACATAGCCGTAAGGCGTCCCGTCATGTGGTCGGCCGTATTCTGGCTGTTGGTGAGCTTCGCCGCCGTGGCCTGCGGCTATGCCTTGCACGTCAGGCGTAAGCCGCGGCGCGCCCATGCCGTAGAGGCGGCTCAGCCGTCGTTCGGCGGCGCCCGCGGGGCCGACGCCGAGTTCGTAGCTAGGGCTACAAGGATAGTTGAGGAGCATTTGGGCGACTTCGAGTTCTCCGTAGAGGATTTCAGCCGGCTGATGTTGGTGAGCCGCAGCTCGCTGTACAAGAAGCTGACAGCCCTTACGGGGCAGTCGCCGCTGGAGTTCATACGCAAGATACGCCTGCGCCGCGGCCGTGAGCTGCTGGCCGGCCGTGGGCTTACGATAGCCGAGGTGGCCTACAGCGTAGGCCTGTCGCCCAAGCAGTTCTCGAAATTCTTTAAGGAGGAGTATGGGGTGCTGCCGTCGAGGATTAACGGCGACGGAACGGAAAAATAAAAGTAAGGCTTACTGTCGGCACGCAACGTGTTGAGCTTCTATAATGCTTGGTGTTATGCCGATATGCAAGCTGCTGATAGTCAATGATTTGCCAAAGCCGTAGCAAAAGGCCGTCTTTTCTCATGTAAAAGACGGCCTTTTGCTTTATCGTTTACGGTTTTTCGCAGAGCTAAAGATAGCCTTTTATAAATCTACAGGATATGTGCCGTTGAGTTATTCTGAGGCGAGTTCATTTAACTTGGCTACGATATATTCTGCTATTTCGCAATCCTGCTCTTTCGTTCCGCCGCCTACACCTATCGCGCCGACAATCTGTCCGTTTATGAATAGCGGATATCCGCCGGGTACGAGCGTTAGTTTTGAGTCGCAAGTGTTAATTCCCATAAGGTCGCCGTTGTCTGCCACGGCTTTCATCAGCTCTTCCGTAGGAGTCTGGGTGATGGCGGCTGTATAGGCTTTGGCCGGAACGAGCGTGGCGCTCAGTACAAGTGCATCGCCGAAACGTTGGAAAAGACGGGGCAACCCGTCGGCGTCGGCAATGGCAAAGCTTATGTCAAGGTTCATCTTCCGGCTTTTCTCCTTAGCCGCGTTGCGCAGGATTTCACATGTTTCGTCGGTCAGGATTGCCGACGATTGTCTAACATTTTGTGCCATAACATTAATGTAAATTGTTAATAATAAGGATAATAAACAAATTCGTCTCATTGTCTTTATGTTTTTGTTTCGCATGCAAAGTTCGTCAATTTGCCGCTTCCGTGCAATAAGGGATAATTTTATCATCGGGTGGAAATTTTACCACCTTCTGGATTTTCGCTATCTTTGTTCTCACGAATATAGGAAGCGGCTCGGTAATGGGACGTCAAAAAAACTTCGTTTTTCTTTCCATTGCGCTCGCCTTTCGCTATATTTGCACAGCAGAATTGCTTAAAATTTGACATGAAATACGAAAGGAAGATACCGATAGACCTCGATTGCGGCGTTACTATTTACCAGATAATGGTTGGCGGTAAATGGAAACCGTATTTGATAAACTGCATGAACCGTGGGCTGAAACGGCCGAGCGAGCTGCTCAGGGCTATACCCGGCGCTACGAAAAGGGTATTGGCGCAAAAACTTAACGAGATTGAACAGATGGGGCTGGTTACCAAAAGGCTGTACCCGGAAACGCCGCCGCGCGCAGAATATGAACTGACGGAAACGGGCCGTTCGCTGATTCCAATTATCCGCTTGATGGACGAATGGGGATTGAAACATAGTTGCCTGTTCAACGAGAAGGGGCAGTACGTGGGACAAAACCATGGCGGATAATGCCTTGTGGGTGGATTTATATTGTCTTCATTTAGGGTTGAAAGTCACGTCGGTTTATTAATTTGAGCTATACGGCAAAACCTGATTAGGCTTTATATCGTATCTTTGCATAATGGAAACAATGCCGGAATATGGAAAAATACGAAGTCTTTAATTGCTCGAATGTTCTCATAGCAAGTTTCTTTACGGACGATGTAGGGTGTGCGCACGATAACAAGGAGCACACGCTGATATACATATGTTCGGGTACGCTGGAGATTGACGATAACGGAACGAAAACCGTCCTGCGTGAGGGCGACTGTGCCTTTATGCGCCGTGACAACAGGATGTGGTTACAGAAAAGGATTGATGACGGAAGGCCCTACCGTTCGGTGGTCTTGAAGTTTTCACGTGCTTTCCTGCGCGAGTTTTACAAGGGCCTTGACAAGAATGCCATTCCGGAAAAGTCGAGACGGGCCAAGCAGAGCCTGTACGTGTTCCCTAAAAACAGACCTGACGTGCACAGCCTTTTCGAGTCGGTACTTCCGTATTTCGATTCAGGGGTGAAGCCGACGGATGACGTGCTGAAGCTAAAGATGACTGAAGGATTATATGTTTTGCTGAATACTGATAAAAGCCTGTACGCATCGCTCTTCGACTTCGTTGAGCCGTGGAAGATCGACATCCTTGATTTCCTTAACGAGAACTACATGTATGACTTGTCGATGGATGAGATAGCAAGTTATACAGGCCGGAGCCTTGCCACGTTCAAGCGCGACTTTGCGAAAATCAGCGACCTCACTCCCCGTAAATGGCTGATACGAAGGCGCCTTGAGGCTGCGCATCAACTAATTCTGTCGGGAAAGAGGCAAGTTACTGATGTCTGTTATGCGGTAGGATTCAAGAATCTGTCGCATTTCTCCAAGGTTTACAAGAAGATGTATGGCTGTTCTCCCGTAAACGGCATGTGAGCCGGAAGGCAAAATATATTGAGCCGGAAGGCAAAGCTTACTATATCCATAATCCGTATCTTTGCAGGTGTTGGATGAACATTGATTGATATGGCGGGAACAAAGGACTGATTTCCGTATGGCAGTTATGTGTCATGTCCAATACAGTTATCGTGGTGGCGGTTCGCAATCACGCTGAAGAGAGGAAGATGATAAGTCTTAAAACATAAAGGATTATGATTATGGAAGAATCAGCAGGAAAGAACATCAGCCGTCGTGGATTCCTGAAGACGGCGGCAGCAATTGGTACGGCATTGACCGTAGCTCCGGCATTAGGCAAGATACGTGTTGTCGACAATGCTGTCAACGGCACTTCAGTTGGCGGCGGAAAAGCCGGTGGTGGTTTGCCGCACAGAGTGTTGGGCACGGGCAAGGCAGCGTTTGAAGTTTCGGCTTTGGGATTCGGAGTGATGGGCATGACGTATAACAGGAGCCAGCACCCCGACAGGAAGCAGTGCATACGCTTGCTGCATGAGGCCGTTGACCGTGGCGTAACCCTGTTCGATACGGCCATTATTTACGGCCCGCTAAATAACGAGGAACTGGCTGGCGAGGCGTTGGGCGAGCTAAGGGGAAAGGTGAATGTCACGACGAAATTCGGCCATGAGGTAGTTAACGGAAAGGCCACAGGGCGCCAGGACAGCAGGCCCGCCACCATCCGCAAGTACTGTGAAGACTCATTGCGGCGTTTGCGTACGGACGTCATCCCCATGTTTTACCAACATCGTTTTGACCGTAACACGCCGGTGGAGGACGTTGCCGGCACTATACAAGACCTGATGAAGGAAGGAAAGGTGCTGCATTGGGGCATGTGCGAGGTCAGCGCCGACACGATACGCAGAGCGCATGCCGTATGTCCGCTTACGGCCATACAGAGCGAGTACCATCTGATGCACCGTGCGGTTGAGGACAACGGAGTGCTTGACGTATGCCGTGAGTTGGGAATAGGCTTTGTGCCGTACAGTCCGCTGAACCGCGGTTTCCTTGGAGGCGACCTCAATGAATACACCCGATTCGACCCTGACAACGACAACCGCAACACCTTGCCGCGATTTACTCCCGAGGCGATGCGTGCCAATTACAGGATAGTCAACGTGCTGCAACGTTTCGGGCGCGAGCGCGGCATGACCTCGGCGCAGCTTGCATTGGGATGGCTGTTGCATAAGGCACCCTGGATTGTGCCTATACCAGGAACAACAAAGCTGTCGCATCTGGAGGAGAATCTTCGTTCGCTGGATTTTGTCCTTACGTCAGACGAATGGAACGAGTTGGAGACCGAGGTGTCTGAAATACCAGTTACAGGCGACAGGTATAATGCCGAGCAACAGCGACAAGTACAGTAAGCGTAGGAATAATCCGACAATATTTTCGGTTGGACGATATTGCCGGATTAACGTGTCTTTATATGCTAATTTCTAAAAGACCGTGTTTCAGCATGCAAAAGATGGCATATTGGGCGACAAAGAGCCGTCTTTTGTGGGCTGAAACACGGTCTTTTGCGTTATGTAGTGTTCAGGAATAAGTAACTGTTTGTATTCCACACAATTCCGTCTGTGGGTAAATCACGTTAAATAATGATGAAATGTCTTTATTCTCCGTCCGTCGGTTTGCTATTTGCCGGCGCGGCTTTGGTGTGTCGGAAAAAAATATTATATTTGCAATCAGTTAAACAGGTTAATGACAATAGCAGATGGATTTGTATTTCACCGGGATAGTGATAGCCGTATCGTGTTTCCTGATAATCGGGCTGTTCCATCCGATAGTGATAAAGACTGAATATTATACGGGCACACGGTATTGGTGGCTGTTCATGGTTGTGGGCGTAGTATGCGTTGTGGCGGCCATGTTTATCGAGAATTCTATCGTGTCGTCGGTACTCGGAATATTCGGCGCCTCGAGCCTGTGGTCGATAAAGGAGCTGTTCGAGCAGCGCGACAGGGTGATGAAGGGATGGTTTCCGATGAACCCGAAGAGGAGGGGCGAATACGCCGACGCGGAATGAAGGTTACTCTGGTGCTCGTGGGCAAGACCACGGGCAGGCTTTTTTCCGAAGGCATTGACGACTATGTAAGGCGCGTGAACCATTACGTGCCTTTCGGCGTAAAGGTGATACCCGAGCTGAAGAACGCCAAGAGCCTGTCTGAGCAACAGCAGAAGGAGAAGGAGGGCGAGCTCATACTGAAGAACATCGAGGATAGAAGCTACGTGGTGCTGCTTGACGAGCGCGGAAAGGAACTGCGCAGCGTGGAGTTTGCCTCGTGGCTCGGCAACAAGCAGCAGACGCAGCGGCATGTGGTGTTTGTGGTTGGCGGGCCTTACGGCTTTTCGCCGGCTGTGTACGGGCGGGCTGACGACAGGATATCGCTGTCGCGGATGACGTTGTCGCACCAGATGGTAAGGCTGATGTTTGTCGAGCAGCTGTACAGGGCGTGCACGATAATGAGGGGTGAGCCCTATCATCATGAATAGACTGTAAGAACATAAAACAAATTAATAAAAATACGTTATAACTATGGAAAAGACATGGAGATGGTTCGGCAAGAACGACAAGATTACGTTGTCCATGCTGAAGCAAATAGGCGTTGAGGGCATAGTGACGGCCCTTCACGACGTGCCTAACGGCGAGGTGTGGACGCGCGAGAAGATACGTGACCTCAGAGAGTATATCGAGGGCTACGGCATGCGCTGGTCGGTGGTGGAGAGCTTGCCCGTATGCGAGAGCATAAAGTACGGCGGGCCTGACCGTGACCAGCTGATAGAGAACTACAAGGAGAGCTTGAAGAATCTGGGGCTTGAGGGCGTGCACACGGTGTGCTACAACTTCATGCCGGTGCTCGACTGGGCGCGTACGGATCTTGCCCATCCTAATCCCGACGGCACGAGCAACCTGTATTTCAGCCATGCGCAGTTTGCTTATTTCGACTGCTGCATACTGAAGCGTGAGGGCGCCGAGAAGGACTACACTCCCGAGGTGATGGCCGAGGTGGAGCGGCTGAAGACGGTGATGACGGCTGAGGACAACCACAAGCTGGTGGAGAACATCATCGTAAAGACGCAGGGCTTCGTCAACGGCAACATTACCGAGGACGACGAGCACCCCGTAGAGCTGTTCTGTCAGCTGCTCGACTTGTATAAGGGCATAACGAAGGAGCAGCTGCGCGAGAACATGCGCTACTTCCTCTCGGCGATAATGCCCGTATGCAACGAGTACGGCATGTACATGTGTGTACATCCGGACGATCCTCCATTCCCGATACTTGGCTTGCCGCGCATAGTGACGTGCGACGAGGACATCGCGTGGTTCCTCAACGCAGTCGACGACCCGCACAACGGTCTGACGTTTTGCGCTGGCTCGTTGTCGGCCGGAGCGCATAACAACGTGGTTGAGCTTGCCCGCAAGTATGCCGACCGTACGTGGTTCGTGCACATGCGCTCGTGCAAGGTGTTCGATAACGGCGACTTCACCGAGGCGTCACACCTTGGCGGCCGTGCCGACCTGGTAGAGCTGGCGCGTATCTTCGAAAGGGTGAATCCCGACCTGCCGATGCGTGTTGACCACGGCCCGAACATGCTGGGCGACGAGACCCGCGGATACAACGCCGGCTACACGTTCCTCGGCCGCATGTTCGCCATGGGACAGGTGCAGGGCATACTGGCAGTGGTGGACGACGAATTAAAGGTGAAAAGGTGAAAAAGTGAAAAGGTGAAAAAGTGAAAAGGTGAAAAAGTGAAAGGGGTTTTGAAAGGTGAGAAGGTGAGAGGGTGAGAAAGTGAGAAGGCATATTTTCTTAATTCTTAACTCTTAATTCTTAATTTTCAAGGCATATGGCTTTAACTCCTAACGAGCGTAGCGAGTGATAACTCCTTTAACTACTATACTTTTAACGTCTTAAACTACTAAAAAATAATAACAACAATGAACGACTTATTTAACATCAAGGATTACGTTGTAGTGATAACCGGCGGCACGGGTGTGCTTGGCCGTACCATAGCGAAATATTTGGCCCTGAATGGGGCGAAGGTTATAATCCTTGGCCGTAAGGAGGATGTTGGCAGGGAGATTGTGGCTGACATAGTGAACGACGGCGGACAGGCTGAGTTCATGAAGACGGACGTCATGGACTATGCCACGGTGCAGAAGAACTGTGACGACATCATGGCCAAGTACGGCCGTGTGGACACACTGCTCAACGCCGCCGGCGGCAACATGGCGGGCGCCGTTATATCTCCTGACCAGACATTCTTTGACCTGAAGGTAGAAGAGTTCCAGAAGGTGCTCAACCTCAACCTTACGGGCACGGTGATACCTACGCAGGTGTTCCTCAAGCCTATGGTGGAGCAGGGCAAGGGTTCGATAATCAACTTCTCGTCGATGGCGGCGTTCCGCCCGATGACCCGTGTGTGCGGTTATGCTGCGGCCAAGGCCGGCATAAGCAACTTCACGGAGTTCATGGCAGCCGAGTGCGCCAAGAAGTTCGGCGAGGGCATACGTGTCAACGCCATAGCCCCGGGATTCTTCATCACGGAGCAGAACCGTGCGCTGCTGACCAACCCCGACGGCAGCTACACCCAGCGCGGCAACGACGTGATACGCCAGACGCCGTTCGGACGCATGGGCGACCCCGAGGAGCTTTGCGGTACGATACATTACCTTATGTCAGACGCGGCGAAGTTCGTTACCGGCACCGTAGCCGTTGTCGACGGAGGCTTCAATGCCTTTGCCATGTAATGCCGGGATACGCAAACCTTTACGTGTATTTCACTCATTGAAGGAGAACAGCGTAATAAATAAAATAGTACTTTTGCACCATAATTAATAAAAACGAGTTTAGTAAATCAAATCATGAAAAAATTACAAGCATTAAACAAGAGGACGGCGCCTAAAAGCGTAATGCCTGAGAAAGTTATCCAGTTCGGCGAGGGCAATTTCCTTCGTGCGTTTGTTGATTGGATTATCTATAACATGAACCAGAAGACAGACTTCAACGGCTCTGTAGTAATAGTCCAGCCGCTGGCAAACGGAATGATAGACTGGCTCAACGGCCAGGACTGTCTCTACCATGTCAATCTGCAGGGACTCGAGGACGGTAAGCCCGTCAACAGCCTTACACGTATCGACGTAGTAAGCCGCGCCCTCAACCCCTATTCACAGAACCAGGCGTTCATGGCATTGGCAGACCAGCCGGAGATACGTTTCGTTATCTCTAACACGACGGAGGCAGGTATCGCTTTTGACCCGACTTGTAAGCTAGACGACGCGCCGGCAAGCTCATATCCTGGCAAGCTGGTTCAGTTGCTGTACCGCCGCTACCAGACGTTCAACGGCGATCCTACAAAGGGTCTTATCATATTCCCTTGCGAGCTCATATTCCTGAACGGTCACGTTCTTAAGGACTGCATCTATAAGTACATCGAGCTGTGGAACCTCGGCGAGGACTTCAAGAAGTGGTTTACTGACTGCTGCGGCGTTTACGCTACATTGGTAGACCGTATCGTTCCCGGATTCCCCCGCAAGGAGATCAAGGACATCCAGCAGAAGATCTGCTACGAGGACAACCTCGTTGTACAGGCCGAGATATTCCACCTGTGGGTAATCGAGGCTCCGAAGGAAATCGCAGAGGAGTTCCCCGCAGACAAGGCCGGACTGCACGTCCTCTTCGTACCGTCAGAGGAGCCTTACCACGAGCGCAAGGTAACATTGCTCAATGGTCCTCATACAGTGCTCAGCCCTGTTGCGTTCCTTAGCGGAATCAATATCGTACGTGATGCGTGCAAGGATCCCGTTGTCGGCAAGTACATACACAAAGTACAGTTCGAGGAGCTTATGGAGACCCTCAACCTTCCCAAGGATGAGCTCCAGAAGTTTGCGAGCGACGTGCTTGAGCGTTTCATGAACCCGTTTGTCGACCACCAGGTTACCAGCATTATGCTTAACTCGTTCCCGAAATATCAGACTCGTGACCTTCCAGGCGTCAAGACATATCTTGAGCGTAAGGGCGAGCTGCCGCAGGGACTTGTATTCGGCTTGGCCGCTATCATCACCTACTACAAGGGCGGCAAGCGTGAGGACGGCACGGAGATTGTTCCGAACGACTCACAGGAAATCATGGACTTGCTGAAGAATCTTTGGGCTACCGGTGATACACAGAAAGTAACTGACGGCGTTCTCTCTGCAACGCAGATTTGGGGTGAAGACCTTAATAATATCCCGGGTCTGAACGCTCTTGTTAAGAAAGACCTCGATCTTATCCAGGAGAAGGGTATGCTTGAGGCAGTCAAGACAATCCTGTAATATGGGATTTACTAAATAAAATTTGTTATAATGACAATGACGGGTAGACAAGTTTACGCCAAAAACGTGCTTGTCTGCCCGTTTTCTTAAGTATGTTGTATCACTATGTTGGTGGTACGAGGTAAATATTTTCTGGAATGGATAGCGTTGAAAATCTTTTGCGTAAATACGCCGAGCAATATGAGACGGCAGATTTTTTGCCTGAAGACCCAAGCTGGTTCATGCACCAGGTAAGCGGGGAGGACAATCAGGAGGTTACTGCCTTTATAGCTTCATGCCTGAGCTATGGCAGCAGAAAACAGTTCATGCCTAAAATACAGTCGATTATCGATATGGCCGGTGGCGATGTATACGGGTGGATTACAGATGGGCGGTTCGGGCAGGATATACCCGATGACGACGCTGAATGCTTCTACCGCCTCTACACCAAACATACGATGTATGGTTTGTTCGTGGCTCTTAGGCAAATGCTGAATGAGTATGGAAGCATTGGAAATTATGTAAAGGGTAATGCTGCTGACGGACTGTCGGCGGTGAAGGCTATAACAGATTATTTCTCGAGCAAAGGAATTGAGACAATCATACCTAAAAACACGACTTCGGCCTGCAAGCGCGTATGCATGTTTTTGCGTTGGATGGTACGGGATGGTTCGCCTGTCGACCTCGGTTTGTGGAGCGGTTTCATTGACAAGCGCACACTTGTCATACCAATGGATACGCATGTCTTGCAAGAGGCATGCCGGCTCGGATTGTTGGAAAGCAAGACCGCTTCGATGTCGGCGGCGCGTAAGCTCACAGCACGTCTTGCGTTGATATTCCCTGACGACCCGTTGAAAGGTGACTTTGCTCTGTTCGGTTATGGCGTCAACCATTAACCCAAATCGGTCATTAGAGACGGAGTTAGCACTATTTCTAATGACCGCCATTA
>OHZC01000305.1_pt1 | contig 17741 bp, 13 predicted proteins | sample 1580361 | NCBI WGS metagenome assembly OHZC01 (sample SAMEA3882532, study PRJEB24775) | human gut metagenome | biome: human-associated habitat; feature: intestine environment; material: feces | place: Netherlands | collected 2009/2010
CATTTGGTTCAGGGTTCAAGGTTCAGGGTTCAAGGCTCTCGTGGCGGCTTCGCCGCCTTTTTTATTGGGCGATGCTCGAAAGTGGTATTTTAGTCATGGGTTACTAGTCATAACAACGATACGAGTAGGCCCTTGGAGAAGGGCCGCGCCGAAGGCGCAGGATAGAGTGCCTCGAAGAGGCATAACTCTACGCAGTGGTATGAAAAACGATATGAGACGATCCGTCTTTCTTGCGTGTCATGAGGGCCGAAGTAGAGGGATCCTTTTTGCAGACCGGTAAAACGTGAGTGAGAGAAAGGCGATAAAGGGAAGCACCAAGGCGTCGTTTGAGTGAGGGCGCATGCGTGCATATGGCGGCCGTGCAAGAAAGATCCCTCGGCTGCGCTCGGGATGACGAAGCGAGGGAGCGGATGGGTTCACAAGGCTGGCGATGCCCGAAAGTGGTATGTAAGTCACTCGTCCCTAGCTGCCAGTCACTAATCACCCATTTCTTCCCCGATCTCTTTGAACAGGGCGATCCAGTCCTTTGCCTCGTCCTTTTTCACGATCTGGATCGCCATGCCGGCGTGGACGAGGACGTAGTCACCGAGCTTTGCGGGCACCATGGAGAGGTTCACACGGACCTCGGAGCCGGAGAAATCGACCATGCCATGCGTGCCTTCGATGGAGACGACGCGGCCGGGATATGCTACACACATAGGGATGCTCCTTTCGGGAAACAGAGGGCTTTATTTCTGATTCTTCATGAGATAGAACCATGCCTGTCCGAGCGCGATGCCGCCATCGCCCGGCGGGACTTTTTCATTGGTATACACAGAAAAGCCGCGCTTTTGAAGCGCTTTCCGCGCGCGCATCAGGAGAAGCTGATTCGAAAAGCAGCCGCCGGAGAGAAGGATGCGCGAGAGGCCGAAGTGCTCCGCCGAGGAGAGGATCATCTCGGCGATGGCCTCGTGAAAGGCAAGCGCCTTTTCTTCTATTGTACCATGGGACGCCAGCAGCGAGGCAAGGAGCGTGCGTCCGTCCCAGAGAAGACGCCCATTCTGCTCTTTCCCTTCCCAGAAAATCTTCGGAGCGTGCGCGGCTGCCATCGCAGCGGCTTCTAGCGCCATGGGACACTCGCCTTTGAAATGATTCTCCTCGCCAAGCCCCAGCAGCGCCGCCGCCGCATCGAAAAGACGGCCCATGGAGGAGCTTTTTATCGTATTCACGTGATGAGAAAGTGCGGCGCGGATGAGAGGCGCGCGCGGATCCTTCGACGGAAGGCCTGCTGCTGTCAGATAAGAGAGCGCACTCTTCCACGCCTGTTTCATGGAGGCATCGCCACCGATCATGGAAACCGGAGCAAGGTGTCCCACGCGCTGCATGGACGTCCCTTCACAGAGAAGGATCTCGCCGCCCCAGACGGTGCCGTCCTCCCCATAGCCTGTGCCGTCAAAGACGAAGGCAAGAGACGCCTCTTGCAGATGATGCTCCGCCATGACAGAGAGCGCATGGGCGTGATGATGCTGGACGGTATAAAAGGGAATCCCCCGCTCTCTGGCTGTTTTTTCTCCCAAAAGGCGGGACAGGTAGGCAGGATGCAGATCGGAGATGACCGCTTGCGGTGAAAGCCCCAAGAGCTCTTCCCAGTCCTGCTCCGTTTCCAGAAAAAACGCCTGCGAGCGTTCATTCAGGATGTCGCATGGCACCTCGGCGGGATACAGCGAGCCGCCGCCCGTGAGGGCAAAGCCCGGCGCCATGTCCGCCCCTGTCGCAAGGACCATGCCGGATGGCGCGTCCCGCACCACCGGTTCCGGGAGAAATCCGCGCGTCCTTCGTAGGATCTGCGCTTCCCTTCCCTGCAGCTGCATGACGCTGTCATCGGCGGGGCGCAGGATCTCCCTGTCATAGAAGAAAAGCCCTGCGATGTCTTCCTCTGCTTTGTAGTACGCCCGCGCCTCCTCGTCCCTGAAGATCATCGGCTCGCCGCTTTGGTTCGCACTCGTGACGATGAGCGGCGCATCGACACCCTCCGCCAGTTGGCTGTAGAATCCGGTCGAAGGAAGGCAAAGGCCCAGACGCGGCGCGCGAGATGCCACGGCAGGAAGGACCTTCCGTCTCGGCGAGGCAAGCAGAATCGGGCGCACCGGCGAGGTGAGCATTTCGATCTCTTTCTCCGAAAGCATCGCCCACGCCTTCGCCATGTCGATGTCTTTCATCATCAGTGCGAACGGCTTCCCGCTGCGGTGCTTCATGCGGCGAAGACAGCCCACCGTCTCTTTCCTGTCCCCGCGGCAGACGAGCTGGTAGCCGCCCATGGCCTTCACCAGAAGGATCGCGCCCTCTTTCGCAAGACGGATCGCTTCTGCCATAGCCGCCTCTTTTTCAAACCGTCTCTCCCTCGTCCATCCCTTCAGCTGCGGGCCGCAGTGTGCGCATGCGATGCTTTCCGCATGACAGCGGCGGTCAGAAAGGCTTTTGTACTCTTTCTCGCAGTCCCTGCAGAGAGGGAAATCCTTCATGGTCGTCCGCTCGCGGTCATAGGGGAGTGCCTCGATCATCGTATAGCGCGGCCCACAGGCGGTGCAGGACGTGTAGGGGTAGCCATAGTGGTGGTCCTTGGGATCTTTCATATCTGCCTGACAGTCTTCGCAGATGCCAAGATCCGCCGGAAAGAGCGGTGCGCGCGCCGCTCCGCCGCTTGAGACCGCACGGAAATCGGGCAAAGGCGCATGGGCGATCTCCTCCACACGCATTTCCGCGACCTCCACAGGCGGCCTCGCCGCCCGTATATCCGCCATGAAAGAAAGGAGAGCCTCGCGGCTCCCCTGTGCAATGATGGTGACGACGCCGCCTTCATTCCTGACGGTGCCTGTGATATGATGCGTCCCTGCCAGACGGCAAATGAGCGGACGGAAGCCCACGCCCTGCACACGGCCAAGGGCAGTGATGCGATAAGTCAGCATGGCAGGCTCCTTTCAGAAATAAAAGATTCGCGGGTTCTATGGGTTCTAAGGGGAAGGTGGCGGCTTCGCCGCATATAAGGGGCGATGCCCGAAGGCCTGCGGATAACAGGTTTCCCGTTTAGAGTTTCCAAACATCGCCCGCCTGACCGCAAATGACAAAGATTTCTCGCTGCGCTCGAAATGACGATACGAGAAGAGCGGTGTCTCACATTGGTTTTCATGCCGCCGCGTGGATCCATCCTGCGCCTTTGGCGCGGCCCCTCTCCAGGGGCCTGCTCAGTTGGGGTAAAATTCCTAATCCCCAGCCACTCATCCCCAGCTACTAGTCACCAGTCACCAGCCACTAGTCCCTATTCTCCCGCCTTCTCGCAGATCCACTTCGCGGCCTCTTCATACCCTTCTCCGGTCTTTCCGCTGACCTTGAAGACGGGCGCATTCTTATTCAGATGGCGGATGCCTTTCATGAAGAACTCTTCATCGAAGTCCAGATAGGGCATGAGGTCGACCTTGTTCAAGAGGATCATATCCGCTTTTTCAAAAGCGAGCGGATACTTGTACGGCTTGTCGCTGCCGTCTGCCACGCTGACGATGAGGAGCTTCATGTGCTCGCCGATATCCAGCTCGGCAGGGCAGACGAGATTTCCGACATTTTCGATGAAGAGGATGCCCGGCGCATCGAAATCCATGGTATGTACCGCGTTATGCACGAGCGGTGCATCCAGATGGCAGGCTCCGAAGGTATTGATCTGCGCCGCCTTCACATGCTGCTTTCTGAGGCGCTCGGTATCGATGTCAGACTCGATATCGCCCTCGATGACATAGACCTTGCGCGCGATGTACTTCATGAGCTGCTCGAGCGAGGTGGTCTTGCCCGTCCCCGGCGCGCCCATGACATTCACGGCAAAAATATTCCGCTCCGTCAGGTAATGTCTGACATGCTCGGCAATGTGATTGTTATGGGCGTAGATATTCTCCATCACGCCAGCTTTGACCATATGCATGGGGTATCTCCTTTTTCTTACTATGCAACCGGCAGGTAAACAGACTGCCGTAGAAGGATTCAAATTTCCAGATCCACGCTCTCTATATAGAACTCCTTGCCGATCTCTGTCGGAGAGCCATCGCCGCCGCAATGGGGACAGGTGAAGGAGAAGCGCTTGCGTTCAAAAAGAGCGCCGCAGTGGTCGCAGCGCATCTTCGGCTTGATATCCCGGATCGTCAGCCGCGCGCCCTCGCAAAGGGTGCCTTCGGAGATCACATCAAAGTACATCTGGATGGACTCTCCGATGAATCCCGAGTCTTCTCCCACGACGAGATGGATCGCTTTCACAAGACCGCCCTTTTCACGGGCGGTCTTTTCTGCGATGCGGACGATCTCCAGTGTCACCGGGTACTCATGCATGGGGCTCATCCTTCTTTACAGGTGGACGCAGACGGACGGGACGCACCGGAGCCTTCCCGGTGAGCGTCAGCACGAGGGCTTTGTCCTCGCCTTCCTCCCACTCTTCCTTCATCGCAAGGCACTTCGCCGGACAGTTCTCTGCGCATACGCCGCACGCCACGCATTTCTCGCGGTCGATCGTCCACTTCCGCGTCTTTCGGTCGATCGTGATCGCCTGCATCGGACAGCTGTGCTCACAGCGTCCGCAGAAGAGGCATTTCTCGATGTCATTTTTCACATGATGCGGATTCTCCGACTGCGGGACGTCCTTGACCGGCTCTGGGGCAGGAGCTGCCTTCGCAGATTCTGCCGGCGGTGCCGGCGGCGCCGGGCGCACGCGCGGGCGGCGGGTCAGGACCTTGCCCTGATAGGTGGTGACAGCGGCTTTATTTTCTCCTTCTCCCCATGTATCTGCAAGGGAAAGGCACTTCGCCGGACAGTCAAGCGCGCAAGCGCCGCAGGTGATGCACTTATTCCGATCAATCGTCCATGTACGGTTTCTGCGGTCGATCGTGATAGCGTCCACCGGACAGGTCTTTTCGCACTTGCCGCAGAAGAGGCATTTTTCGATGTCATTTTTTACGTGGTTGTCAGCTACAGCCGCTTCCGTAGCTGCCGGCGGCTGCGTTTCCTTTATGACGGGCTGCCCCGCGGGTCTTCTTCGGATCTTCGAGACGCCGCGAACGGTAATCTCTGTCCGATTTCCCAGATAGCAGCCGAGTGAGAGACACTTTCTCGGGCAGTTGTCGATACAGGTACCGCAGTTCACACAGGCTTCCAGATCGATGCGCCATGTACGGTTCGCACGGTCGACGGTGATGGCGCCCGCCGGGCAGTTTCTTTCACACATGCCGCAGAAAACGCACTTCATCACATTATTGACGATATGGCTTCGGTCATCCATCGCGAGCATGGCTGCATTCTGCGCGGCGACCGTCTTCTTGACTTCGCTGACGCCCTCCTTCTTGACGGCGGTCAGAATGATCTCCGTCTTTGTAAGGCCCGGCATCGCATAGTGCGGATCCATGGAGAGGCACTTCTTCGGACACGCCTCCACACACGCGCCGCACTGGATGCAGGAGAATGGATCGATCCTCCACTCGCCTGTCTTCCTATCGACAGTGAGTGCGCCGGAGGGACAGCTTCTTTCGCACATGCCGCAGAGAATGCACTGGCTGACGTCATTCACCACGCGCCCGCGGACGCCTTGACAGAAGGTCTTCGGTGCCAGCGGATACTCCGAGGTCACAGGAGGCTTGAATAAATTCGCCACGGCCTGTTTGATATATACCAGGTAACTCATAATTGCCTCCTTTGGATGGGTGACTAGTGACTTGTGACTTGTGACTGGTAGCTAGGGATTAGGGATTGGGGATTAGAAGCAAACGGTGATCGAAATTTCGCAACCGGCACGTTAACCGTTCTGCAAGGAAGATCTCTCGGCTACGCTCGAGATGACGACGGCGCGAAGCGCTATCAAAATTCTGCGGCGCTTCATTATTTTTTGCGCCGCACCACAATTTCTCATTTCTCATTTCTAATTTCTCATTCGAGAAAAACTTTCAAACGTAATCAAGGGGCGTCACGCCCCACGGGCTAACCCTGAACCTTGAACCCGACCTATCTTTCGCAGCAGCTGATACAGGGGTCGATGGTCAGGATGATATTCGGCACATCGGCGAGGTCGCAGCCCTGCAGCATTTTGACGAGGGCCGCGATATTGCAGTTCGTCGGGGTGCGGAGACGGAAGCGCTCGAGATTCTTGGTGCCATTTCCCTTGATATAGTAGATGGCTTCGCCGCGCGGCTGCTCGACGCGGGTGAAAAATTCGCCCTTGGGCGGGACGCCGCGGACAGGCGATGCGATCGCGCCTTCCGGGAGATTTTCGAGCGCGCCTAGAATGATGTCGATAGACTGGTAGAGTTCGCGGATGCGTACCTTCGTGCGGGCGAGGCAGTCGCCGGTCTGCTCTAAGACCGGATGAAATCCCAGATCCCTATATGCGCCGTCATCATCGGCCATACGGTAATCATTCGGGACGCCGCTGGCGCGTGCCATCGGGCCAACACAGCCCAGATCCATCGCCTCATTCATCGAAAGGATACCGACTCCCTCCAGACGTGTCTGGATGGTATCGTCATAGAGAAAGACAGACGCCATCTCTTCGATCTCCTTGCGCAGGCCGGTGAGCCTCTCCTCGATGCTCTTCTTCATGGCATCCGTGAGGTCACGGCGCACACCGCCCACCTCGCAGACGGAGAAGATGACGCGACCGCCGGTCGTTTCTTCGAAAATATCCAGGATCGTCTCGCGAAGCCGCCAGCAGTGCATGAAAAGGCTCTCGAAGCCCAGCGCATCCGCGCCAAGCCCGAGCCACAGGAGATGGCTGTGCAGGCGGGAAAGCTCATGCCAGATCGTACGCAGGTAGCTCGCACGGCGCGGCACGTCGATCTCCATCAGCCCTTCGACGGCCTTCGCATAGCCCCAGCCATGCCCGAAGGAGCAGATACCGCAGACGCGCTCTGCGACATAGATGAACTGCTTGAAATCGCGCTTCTCGACCAGCTTTTCCAGTCCGCGGTGGACGTAGCCGATGGACGGCACGGCACGGACGACTTTCTCATCCTTCAGCTCCAGATCCAGATGGATCGGCTCCGGCAGGACCGGATGCTGCGGGCCAAAGGAAACGGTAGTGAGTTCAGCCATTGCCCTCCTCCTTCTTCACGACAGATGCATCGACGCCAAGACCGCTTCGAAGGTTCACCTTCACGGCCTGCTTCGCGTGGACGGCATTCGACAGGTCATGCCACGGCGTCTTCTGCGCAAGGTGGTAGAAATGCCCGCCATAGTCCACATCGGGCGCGATGAAACGGACATCCAGCCCGAAAAGATCGTGGATCTCATTCTCCCACACAAAGCCGTACCAGTACAGGCTCGTGATGCTCATGACGGAGCCGTCGAGCGCCGCGGTCAGACGCAGGTGGTAGAGAAAATAATTTTTGTCAAAGGTGTATGTCAGTTCGAAGCCCTCCGTGGTACGGGTGCAGAGGATCTGTACCAGGCGGCAGCCTTCTTTTTTGAATCGCGCCACACGCTCCAAGAGGTCTTCCGGGCGAATGGTGATAAACTGCTGTTTCATAGATATTCTCCTTTGGGAGGGGGATAGAAATAGGTTCGGGGTTCGGGATTAGCCCTTAGGGCGGGGCGTCCATGGATGGCGGATGAAAGCTTCGCTCGAATAAAAAATTAGAAATTAGAAATTAGAAATTGTGGTGCGGCGCATAAAAATATAGAAGCGCCGCAGAGGTTTGAAACTAGCGGTTTTCTCATATCGCAAACCTAATCCCTAGCCACTAATCCCTAGCTACTCATCCCTGCTTTCAAACTTCAGGGTGCAGGGTGCAGGCGTTTCCAGCACACTTGCGTGAACGCGGCCACCGATTTCAAACAATGGTTTGCATACCGACTGCGCCCTATCCGCCCTTCGGGCACCTTCCCCTCAAGGGGAAGGCTAAAATCGTGCGGCGCTTTATAAATATTTCGCACCGCACCATAACCTTGAACCCGCCAACTTGAACCCATCAACCTTTTCTCAGTTTCTTCTGCTTTTCTTCCAGCACGGAAAGGCCTTTTACGACGCCATCAATGATGGCCTCCGGACGTGCGGCGCAGCCGGGGACGTAGACATCGACGGGGATCGCCTTATCCATGCCGCCAAGCATATTATAGCACTCGCGGAAGATGCCGCCGCTGCAGGCGCAGGTCCCGACGGCGATCACCACCTTCGGCTCCGGCATCTGCTCATAGATCTGGCGGACGACAGGCAGGTTCTGTGCGTTCACGCCGCCGGTGACAAGGAAAATATCGGCGTGCTTCGGGTCACCGGTATTGACGATGCCGAAGCGCTCCACGTCATAGAGCGGTGTCAGGCACGCAAGCACCTCGATATCACAGCCGTTGCAGGACGATCCGTCATAGTGGATCAGCCAGGGAGATTTCTTTTCAAAGCTCATACATGACCTCCGGGATGGAGTGAATTGGGATAGGGGGTTCAGGGTTCAGGGTTAGCCCACAGGACGTGCTGCCCTTTGCTTGTGGGTGAAAGCCTCGCGCGCTCTCTAGTTAGGAGTTAGGAGTTAGGAGTTAGGAGTGGTAGTGCGGCGCATAAAAATATGGAAGCGCCGCGAGTATATATGGGGCAATGCCCGAAGGTGGTATTTAAGTTACTAGTCACTAGCCACCAGCCACTAATCCCTAGCTACTAATCCCTAGCTACCAGTCACCAGTCACCAGTCACTAGCTGCTCATCCCTGTTTTCAAACTTGTGGCGGCGGCTTCGCCGCCATTTTATATTCGGTGCAAGGCGCGACGCCGCTCATTTGAACCCATCAACCTGAACCAGACAACCTTTATTTGAAGTACATCAAAAATGCGATATTCAGAAAGCCTGCCATGAGGCCGACGAGCCAGGTGGAGGCGAGCATGCGCTCCCACTTGATGCGGGCGCAGCAGTTGTCGATGAGGATCTCTGCGAAGAAAACGATCTCGCAGATGGCAAAGCCGAGAAGCCATGTCCACCAGGTATCCGATGCGAAGAAAAGGAGCACGAGACCGAAGAGGAACACATTCTCATACCAGTGCGCGATCTCGACGACGGCCAGGGTACGGCCGGAGATCTCTGTCTTCAGACCGCCGATGAGCTCCTGATGCGCTTCATGCGACATGGAGATATCGAAGGGCGATTTCCTGAATTTAATGAGAAGGATGAAGCAGAGACCGAAGAAGATGCCCGGCATACGCAGGATATTCATATGGGCGCCCGTCAGGATGTCTCCGACGGAGAAGCTGCCGCTGGCGAGGTAAAAGCCGAGTGCCACCATGAGGAGCATCGGTTCATACGCCATGGTCTGCACAAGCTCACGCTCCGCGCCGATCTGGCTGTAGGGGGAGTCGACGGCATACGCCGCAATGATGAGGCAGACACTCGCCATGGTCAGTGTGAATACGACGAGCAGGATATCGCCCTGCGCAAAGAAGATGGTGCCTGTCAGAAGGACGAAAAGAAGGAAGCCGAAGATGTAGAAGCCTTCCGCCTTATTGACGGCGATCGGCTGCTTTTCCCACAGCTTCAGGAAATCATAGAAGGGCTGCAGGAGGGGCGGTCCCTTTCTTCGCTGCATACGGGCGGAGATGATGCGGTCGCACCCGGAAAGCAGTCCGCCGAGGATCGGCGCTAAGAGGAGGTACAGGAGACCCCCTGCGATAGGCATCAGGAAGTCAGACATGGAATGCACCTCCTAGAGACAAAGACAGCTCCATCAGGACGCAGGCAAGGGCTGCGGTGTAGCCCAGGAGCTTCATGCGGTCTTCACCGAACCAGCTCTCCAGATACCAGTTCCGCAATGTGACGGGGACGACACGTCCGCCGGCGCCGCGATAGGCATTGTCACTTCCGAGGTTCTCCCCGGAAAGATTTGTGACGACCTGTTTCTTCTCGCGGCTTTTGCCGAAGCGCAGCGGCAGAACGACCAAGAGGAAGACCATGAGCGACATGATCCAGAGATTGCTCTGCGCGATGACCTCTGCCGTCGCATGATAGGTGAGTGCGAGGTAGGGGATGACGCCGTATTCCGAAACGAGCGGGAAGAGCACGCAGACGATGAGCGTCAGTGCTGCCAGCGTTTTGAGCGCCGTCCATTCGACGCCAAGGATCCCTCGCTCGCGGTTTTCATTCGTCGGGACAAAGGTCGTGATCTTGCCGAGCCACTTTGTCCAGTAGAAGAGCGTGGTCGCCGAGCCGTAGACGAGGACGAGGAGAAGCAGCGGCTGTCCTGCATCGACGAAGGCTTTCATAGCGGCCCACTTGGAGATCAGCATGCCGAACGGTGCGAGGAACATCCCGCAGATGCCGATCACCATGCAAAGCGAAAGGCGAGGCATGGAATTGAAGATCCCATCGAAATTCTCCAGATCGCGGCTGCCGAGCTGCTGCTCTGCGGTGCCGACCGTGAGGAAGAGGAGAGACTTGGCGACGGCGTGGAAGATGACGATCATGATCGCCGTCCATGCGGCTTCATAGGAGCCTGTGCCTGCGCAGCAGACGATCAGACCGAGATTCGAGATCGTGGAATAGGCGAGCACCTTTTTCCCATCGGACTGGGAAATGGCGGCGCAGGAAGCGAAGAAGAAGGTGATCCCGCCCACCAGCATTGCCATGATGCCGACATGATTGTCTCCCAGGATCGGCGCGAGCTTGATGATGAGGAAGACGCCCGCCTTGACCATGGTCGAAGAGTGCAGGAGCGCCGAGGTCGGCGTCGGTGCCACCATTGCCCCCAGAAGCCATCCGGAGAAGGGCATCATCGCCGATTTTGTGAATCCGCAGAAGACGAGGAGTGCTGCGATAAGCTCGACCGGTTCACGGCTGCGGCCCAGATTCACCAAGAGGGACAGCTCGACCGTGTAGTATTTTTCCCCCAGAAGGACGATCGCCAATGCAAAGGCAAGCCCGCCCAAAAGGTTCATCCAGAGCGCCTTGCAGGAATTGTGGATCGCTTCATTCGTCTGCGAATAGCCGATCAGAAGGAAGGAGCAGAGAGACGTGATCTCCCAGAAGGTGTACATGAAGAGCAGATTGTTCGACATGACGAGACCGAACATCGCTGAAAGGAAGAGGAAGACCACGAAGAAGAAGAAGCCGCGCCGGTCAGGGATCCCCGTATGCTTTCGATGGTACTGCGCCATGTAGCCCAAGGAATACACCGCGATGAGTCCGCCGATGATGCCGGCGATCAGGATCATGATGATGGCAAAGTGATCGATGATGAAATCCCATGATACATAGATGCGATCGCCCATATGCCATTCAAAGGCCGCCACGATCACAAACTGCACAAGACCCAGAAGTGCGATGCTGTAGCGTTTGAATTTCTTCGCATAGTAGCAGACCGCCAGGATGACAAGGAAATCTGCCGCCAGCATCACCGCTTTCAGCAGCTCACTATCCACGCCGATCTTCACCGGCTCATCAAAGCAGGTGACGGCGACGGCAAGTGCGAGCCCCATCATCACCGCTGCCGAGCCTTTCACGAGCAGGGTGCGGAAGGAGGCATCGCGTGTCAAGAGCAGGATCACGGCCGTTGCAAGCGGCAAAAGAACCAGCAAGAGGGGTAGAAGCATAAGATCGACCTCCGAAGTGACCATGAGAAATGAGAGAGTCTCTCAATAAGTGCATGTGATTTATATAGTGTGTATACATATTTTTGTATATTTTCGCTATTGATATATACTTTATACTAAATGAATCAACAATGCAAGCGCAAAATGATTTCGATCGACGCTGGGCAGAACGAAAAAGGGCAGCTGCGACAAAATGCAAAAACAGCTTGTCGTATCTGCCCTCTTTGGGAAGTGACTGGGAATTAGTAGCTAGGGATTAGGGATTAGGAATTAGGGAATCTCGAGTGACTAGTGACTTGTGACTTGAATACCGCCTTCGGGCATCGCCACTGTCTATACTTCGCGGCGCTTCTATACGTTTATGCGCCACACCACCATTTCGCATTTCTCATTTCTAATTTCTAATTCAAAGAGCAGCATGCCCCAAAAACCATTGACTCACTGTTTCCCCAGCACATCCGCCATCACGCGCTTGAGCGCCCTTATATCGAAGGGCTTTGCCACATGGGCATTCATGCCGAGCGCGATGGCCTTCGCCTTGTCTTCGGCGAAAGCATTGGCCGTCATGGCGATGATGGGGATCTTCGAAAGCCTTGGATCCTCCAGATGGCGAATGATGGTGGTCGCCTTGTATCCATCCATATTCGGCATCTGGATATCCATGAGGATGAGATCATACCAGAGCGGCTCTCGTTTCTCAAGCATCGCCAGACACTCGATGCCATCTCTGGCGCGCTCCACAAGAAGCCCGGCCTCCTTTAGAAGCTCTTCTGCGATCTCTGCATTGAGATCATTGTCTTCCGCAAGAAGGATGCGGCGGCCTTGGAGTGCGGTATCCGACAGGGCGGAGTCTTCTGCGGGGAATGCCTCTTCCGGCCCTTTGGCGATGCGGTGCGGGATCCTGACCGTAAAGGTGGTGCCCTTGCCCGGCTCGCTCTCGACCGCAATGGTGCCGCCCATGAGCTCTGTCAGCTTCTTGGCGATGCCCATACCGAGGCCAAAGCCCGGTCGTCGGCTCTCCGTGCTGCTCCTCTCGCGCGTGAAGGCTTCGAAAATGTGCGCGAGGAATTCCTTCGTCATACCGATGCCATTGTCCCGGATGGTCGTCGTGAAGAGCTCGATGCCCTCTTGGGCCGGAGCGGAGCAGATATCGAAAGACACCCTCCCTCCGGGCGGTGTGTACTTGCATGCATTCGAGAGAAGATTCAGCAGGATCTCCTGCAGCTTCACCTTATCGGCATAGATGAAGCGCTGCGGCGTCCGAAGCGTCCTTGTGAAGGAGATCTGTCTGTCCCTCATCTGATTTTCAAAAAGGCAGCCGACAGACTCATAGAGCTCTTTCATGTCGATGATCGACTCCTCGATACCGCTCTTGCCGCTTTCGATGCGCGCAAGCTCAAGGACATTGTTGATCAGAGAAAGCAGGAATTCACCGGACTTCTCGATTTTTTCTGTATAGTCCAGGATCCTCTCCGGCTTGTCCTTGTACATGCGAAGCAGGTGGGAGAACCCAAGGATCGCATTCATCGGCGTGCGGATATCATGCGACATATTGAAGAGGAAGGTGGACTTCGCCTTATTGGCGAGTTCGACCTGGCGGAGCGCTTCTTCCAGCTGCTGCTGTTTCTTCCTCTCCTCATGGATGATCTGATCCAGCGCGCGGTGGCCTATGATGACCTCGAAATGATCTTCATCCTGCTGAGAAAGCACCGCCCGCACTTCGAAATACTCATTCCCCGCAGGATTCGGACGCACATGGCAGCGGACGCTGTACATCTTATGCCGGAGAAGCTCCTCCTCGAGGCGAGAGGGTGAGAGGAGGACGGCCATCTCTTCGCGATCCGCCTCATGCACCAGATGCTCGCAGGCATAGCGGATCCATTCACTATAGCGATAATGCACATCCTCGAGCTTTCGCCCTATGTGCGTATCCTCCATGCCCCGGATCAGCTCGATGGTATCCTGCCGGAGATCCGTCAGGAAGATCACAGAGAAATCCTGCCCCAGTGCATTCATCACGGCCTGGTTCTGCATCTCCTTCTGCTTGGCGCGGTCGATGGGATTCACCATGTACAGGAGATCTTTCGCGCGCCCCTTCTCATCTCTCGTCTTCACGATGAATCGCGCCTGCCGCCACTCTCCCGTGCGCGCACGATACGTGGTCGTGATGGTGTCTTCCTGCGAAAGGCGCGTGACAAGCGTCCTCGTATCCACAAAATCGCGCATGTGGTCCCAATATTCCTCGGAAACGATATACCGCAGTATATCCTCAAATGCCTGCGACGCCGCACACACCTTCCTGCTCGCCTGATACCCTTCACCGACACAAGCGATCCTCTCGCAGGTGTCTTTTTCCAGATCGACGAGGTAGATCACCCAGTAGATCTTGCTGATCGTAGAAATGACTTCATTCGACCGGCGTTCAGATGCGAGTGCCTCCTCGAGACGCCGCTGGTGTCTGCCCTCTTCCCTGATCAGATCATCGATCGGCCGGATCCCGATGACGACCTTAAAGCTCGTCTCATCCTGATGCACACGGATGGCCTTCAGCTCGAAGTATTCATTCCCCTCGCGGTTCCCTTTCGTACGCGCCCGATACGTGAACGTTTCCTTCTCCATCAGATGGCGCATCAGTCCCTCAGGGCCCAGCTCCCCATAGAAATCCCCACAGGACTCTTTCACCAGCAGATGATCGCGGATGTATACCATGCGCGAGCGATAAGAGAGCTTCTCCTTGGCAGGCAGAGCCTCATCGATATCCATGCCATGGCTGAACATCCCCTGCTTCACGACCTCTATCGTATCTGTCTTGAGGTCTGCGAAACAGATCACCGTGTAGTCTAAGCAGAGCGACTGCAGGATCGCATTCTCCCTCGCAAGATGACGGAGCGCCTGCTCCATAGGAGTTCCCGGCTCCGACTCCGCACAAAGTGTCTTGTCGAAGTTTCTGATCGACGCAAGGCAGTAGCCCGGTGTCCCTGCCGGCATGATATGGAGATGGATGAAGCGCTTCGTCCTCTGGGCAAAGGTATCGAAATCCAGCGTCTTCCCGTGATAGGCCGCTTCGTAGTAGGGGAAAAGCCACTTGCCGCCGATCTTCGGCAAAAGCTCGATGCCCGATCTGCCGAGCAGCTTCTCAAGAGGGATAGAGAGATGCTTTGCTTCCGCCTCATTGGCATAGGCAAAACGCCAGTCCACCGGTTTTCCCGCCTCATCCACCTCGACATGGATGACATAGATGGGCACCGGACTCTCCCAGACCGCTGCCCCCAGCATCTTCAAGTAGATCTCGTCCTTCATCGCTTTCCCCCTTACGGCACGCACAAAAAAAGCATGTATAAATTCTTTTTATTATACATGCCTGCACAGGAAAAAGAAAACGAAAAAGATCCCTCGGCTGCGCTCGGGATGACGATACGGAGAAGGCTGCCCCATTTCTTTTCATCCCACTTAGGAAGCCAACCTCCGCCCCTTCGGGGCACCTCCTTCCGGGGAAAGGAGGGAGTATGCCGCCTTCTCGCATCGTCATTTCGAGCGAAAGCGAGAAATCTTTTTCGTTCGCGGTCAAGAACCGCGGTGAGGAGAGGGATCACGGGAAGCACCGCACTCCCTGCAGCGCGGGATGCCGATACGTGAAAGGACTGTCTCGCATTCCTTTTCATCCCGCGGCGGGAGCCAACCTCCGCCCCTTCGGGGCACCTCCTTCCGGGGGAAGGAGGGGGTATGCTGCCTTCCTCCGCCCCTTTTTCCCATTTAAATACCCGCACCGGATGGCGGCCGGTGCGGGCTGTATTTTTGGAGTCTTCGGAATGGTCTAGTCATAAGACCATAGGACTATGATCCTATGAGAATGCGGAACGGAACAAGCATATGTTCCTCAGAGATCCACCGTTGACAGCCGGTTTCATTCTGCCGGACCGCAGCCGGCAAGGAGAGATGGGAGCGCAGGATGGAAAATCATACAGGAACACATAAGGAAAGCACTGACCTCATGCGGAAAAGAAGAGCAAGCCTTGGTAAAAGGCGCACGGAAACGCAGATGCGCTATGACTTCTACAGCCCCCGACTCTGGTGCCTTGGGAGTCATGTCACGCTGCGAGGCCGCCCTCGTTCTTTCTTTCCTTTGCGTTCTTCCGCACCGGCTAGACAGATTTACCGGAGAGGACAGACAGAGCATCCCAAAGGCCTTCCCTGTGAAGCACGGGAAAACGCTCCTGGATCCTCCGTCTCACAGTCGAAAATTTCGGAGACGAAGCTCATGAAAGAGAGTCTGCTCATTTCTCAGGCGATCGCTGCACCCATCCTGCCGATCTACTTTATCGGCGGCAAATGCCCCGGGCTCCTGATCCACACGCAGAGTTCTTTCGGACAGATTTTCTCATCAAACGATCTGACATGTCTACTTGGTTCTATTATACACCATTTTTCACTTGAAAAAGTGAACAATTTAACCTGCATGACAAAAGCCCCGCGAAGACGCGCTTCGCGGGGCTATCGAAAAATTCTTGAAGAGATTATGAAATAAATTCAAGGTTCAGGGTTCAGGGTTCAGGGTTCAGGGTTCAGGGTTGTGGTGGCGGCTTCGCCGCGAATATATATGGGCGATGCCCGAAGGTGTTATTCAAGCTACAAGTCACTAGTCACCAGTCACTCGCAGCTCCTAATCCCTAGCTACTCATCCCTAGCTACTCATCCCCACTTTCACACATGCATCGTTTATCGGTCTGCAAGGAAGATTTCTCTGCAACGCTTTCAATGACGACAAACAAGTCTGAAGTCTCTTAGTCTCTTAGTCTCTTAATCTCTTAATCTCTTAGTCTTTTAGTCTCTAGTCCCTAGTCACCAGTCACTAGCCACTAGTCCCCAGCCACTACTCGTTTTGTTCCGCCAGTGCCTTCACGAGATGATATACCTCCGCGAAGGGCAGGTGTTCTTTTTCTGCGATGGCCTTCACCGATTCATACTCGGGGTAGAAGCGTCTCTCCCCGGGGAGGGCGACTTCCTTCACCTCCGCGATGCCGAAGGGCGTTTCCACCTGCGTCTGGTTGCGGTGAAGGATGGAGCGCATGACGCTCGGAAATTCGCGGATACCGATGGTCGTCGTTTCTTTGAAGATGATGTCTTCAAGCTCTTCCATCCTGCTCTTCTTGCAGATCACGGTGAGCTCCCACGCGGGACGGTTCTTCTTCATGTAGACCGGGCTGTAATGGACATCGAGCGCGCCCGCCTGCATGAGGCGGTCTATGGTATAGCCGAGCGCTTCGCCGGTGCTGTCGTCGATGTCGGTCTCGAGCTTCACGATCTCATCCTTGCCCTCTTCCATGGCATTCCCTTCGATGAGGTATGCACGAAGGATATTCGTGCGCTCGGTGTAGGCTCTCTTGCCTGCGCCAAGGCCTGTACGCACGATGCGGAAGGCTTTCGGCAGCTGGTGCGTCGTGCAGATGGCAGCCGCGATGGCTGCGCCGGTCGGCGTGACGTATTCCCCCTTCGCCTCCATGATGGTGAGCGGCATATCGTAGGCTTCGATGATATTCATGGTCGCCGGGACGGGGACGGGCAGCACGCCGTGCTGGCAACGGACGGTGCCTCTGCCCTCGGTGAGGCAGGGGATGATGACATCCGTGATCCCCAGGCTGTCAAAGGTGACCGCCGCGGCAATGATGTCAACGATGGAGTCGATGGCGCCGACTTCATGGAAATGTACCTCTTCCAGCGGCATGTGATGAGCGAGAGACTCTGCTTCCGCTACGATGTGGAACATCTTGCCCGCCAGTGCTTTCGCCGAGTCTGTCATGTCTGTCGCGTCGATGATGTCTAAGATCTCTGCCAGATGGCGTCCGTGGTGGTGGTGATGCTCATGGTGATGATGAGGCTCTTCGCCTCCGTGTCCGTGACAATGATGCGCCTCTTCGTCATGGCAGTGGCAGTGATGTGCTTCCTCTTCCTCATGGCAATGGCAATGAGGCGCTTCCTCTTCCTCATGGCAGTGGCAGTGATGCGCTTCCTCTTCCTCATGGCAATGGCAATGATGCGCTTCCTCTTCCTCATGGCAATGGCAATGAGGCGCTTCCTCGTCCTCGTGACAATGGCAATGATGCGCTTCCTCGTCCTCGTGACAGTGGCAGTGATGCGCTTCCTCGTCCTCGTGACAGTGGCAATGATGCGCTTCCTCT
>OHZC01000311.1_pt1 | contig 17551 bp, 10 predicted proteins | sample 1580361 | NCBI WGS metagenome assembly OHZC01 (sample SAMEA3882532, study PRJEB24775) | human gut metagenome | biome: human-associated habitat; feature: intestine environment; material: feces | place: Netherlands | collected 2009/2010
CCGCGACAAGCCGCGTCGGGCGGTAGGCCCGCAGCGTGCGCAGCAGGCACTCGGCGGCGGCCTCGTTGTGGGCGTAGTCGATGACCACCGTGAACGGCGCGTCCAGCGGCACCGGCTCGACCCGCCCGCACACGACGGCCCCGGCCAGCCCGGCATGGATCGCGTCCTCACCCGCGCCCAGTACCCGCGCTGCCGTCAGCGCGGCCAGCGCGTTGTACACGCTGAACGCCCCGGGCATGCCCACGGCGTACCGTGCGCCGTCCACGGTAAACGCCGCGCCCAGCCGCCCGCCCGCGCGGGTCAGCGCAAAATCGGCGTCGGCGCGTACATCCGCCGGGCAGCCGATGCCGTAGGTCACGGCGCGGCAGGGGAGACCCTGCATAATTTTCCCCACATGCGGGTCATCATTGTTGAAAACTCCCACGCGGCAGCGGCGGAACAGCGCCCGCTTCCAGAACAGATACTCCGCAAAATCCGCGTGTTCGTCGGGGCCGATGTGGTCGGGCGACAGGTTCGTGAACACCCCCACCGCAAATTCGATCTCCGCCGCACGGTCAAATTTCAGCCCGAGGCTCGAAACCTCCATGACGCAGGTGTCGCAGCCGTCGTCGGCCATGCGGCGCAAAAGCAGCTGCAGATCGCAGCTTTCCGGCGTTGTATGGTTCAAATCATGCCGGTGCCCGGGCCAGCAGACGCCGTTGGTGCCCACCAGCCCGACCCGCCGCCCGTCGGCCTGCAAAACGGCTGCCAGCAGGTGGGCCGTCGTCGTCTTGCCCTTCGTGCCGGTCACGCCGATCATCGTCATGGCGCGGGCCGGTTCGCCGTAGAGCCGCGCGGCCAGCGCCGCCATGGCACGCCGCGGGTCGCCCGCCAGCAGCACGGCACACCCGGCGGGCAGGCCGGGCACATCATGGGTGCAGAGCACCGCCGCGGCCCCGGCAGCGACGGCCTGCGCCGCAAAGTCGTGGCCGTCGGCGTGCCGCCCGGGCAGACAGACGAACAGCGCCCCCGGCCCGGCACAGCGGGAGTCACAGCAGACGGACGTGATTTCGGTCAGGGCATCGCCGCGCAGAAGCCGACAGCCGGTGTTTTGGGTAAGCCGCCGCAGGTCCATTCAGCATCACGCTCCAAAAAATTGCTCATACCAGATCAAAAAGCTGTATACGCACCAGATCTGCCGCCAGCAGTCGCCGCCGTGCAGATGCTGGTTCAACATACTATGCAGCGCGCGCGGGTCAAAGAACTCCGCCGCTGCCGGGCGGCTGAACACGGCCCGCACCCGGCTGGTGTAGGGCTCCTGCCGCAGCCAGTCCCGCACCGGCACAGGAAAGCCGAGCTTTTTGCGCGCGGCGCTGGCGGCGGGCAGCGTGCGTGCCGCGGCCCGGCGCAGGGCAATTTTCGTCGTGCGCGCGTCGGCCTTGGCGGCAGCGGGCAGTGCGGCGGCCAGCGCCCAGACCTCCCGGTCCAGAAACGGCACCCGCAGCTCCAAACTGTGCGCCATGCTCATCTTGTCGGCCTTGAGCAGGATGTCCCCGGCCAGCCACAAATTTAGATCCACCTGCTGCATCCGGGTCACGGGGTCCAGTCCCTCGGTGGCGTCCCAGATAGCCTCGGTCAAAAACATCGGGTCGCCGTCCCCGGCGTAATCCGCCAGCAGGCGGCGCTTTTCGCGCTCATTGAACAGGGCCGTGGGGCCGAAATACCGCTCCTCCAGGCTCATGCCGCGCCGCACGAGAAAGTTCACCCCGCGCGCGGGCGGCAGCAGCGACGCCGCCGCCCCCAGCCCGGCCCGCAGCCAGGGCGGCAGGCGGTCATACCACCGCGCCGTAAAGGGGTCGCGGTAGATGTTGTACCCGCCGAACAGCTCGTCCGCGCCCTCGCCCGAGAGCACGACCTTGACGTCCTTCGCGGCCTCGCGGTTCAAAAAGTAGAGCGCCACGGCGGCAGCGTCGGCCAGCGGCTCGTCCATGTGGTACTGTACGGCGGGCACGGCGTCCCAGAACTCGCCGGGGCTGATGCGCCGCACGCGGTTGCGCACGCCGAGGCTGCGTGCCAGCGCCCGGGCGGGGAAGGACTCGTCGTACTTCGGCTCGGCGTAGCTGATCGTGTAGGTGCGCGCGGGGCGGGCCAGCGCGGTCAGGTAGGCCGAGTCCACGCCGCCCGACAGGAACCCCGCGACCTCGACGTCGGCGACCTTGTGCGCCGCCGCACTGCCGCGCAGGACTTCTTCGATCTCGGCAGGGGAGACCGGCGCGTCACCGGGCAGGAAGGCAGGCTGCACCCACCGCGTCGTGCGGACGATGCCGTCGGAGAACTCGAGAAAATGCCCGGGCAGCAGCTTCTGCACGCCTGCAAAAAACGTATCCCGCCCCGGGGAATACTGGCAGGACAGGTAGAGCGGCAGCTGCGCGGTGTTGAGCCGCTTGGCAAACGACGGGTGGTCTAAAAACGCCTTGATCTCGCTGGCGAAAAGCAGCGTGCCGTCGGCGCAGCGGCAGTAGTACAGCGGCTTGATACCGAACATATCCCGTGCGCAGAACAGCACCCCGGCGCGGCGGTCCCACAGCGCAAACGCGAACATCCCGCGCAGCCGGGGCAGCAGCTCGCGGCCCCACTGCTCCCACCCGTGCAGCAGGACCTCGGTGTCGGTGCGGGTGGCAAAGGTGTGGCCCAGCGCCGTCAGCTCGGCGGTCAGCGCACGGTAGTTGTAGATTTCGCCGTTGAAAACGACGACTAGGTTTTTATCCTCACTGTACAGCGGCTGTGCGCCGCCCTCTAAGTCGATGATGGCCAGACGGCAGTGGCCGAGCGCCGCGGGCCCCTCCACAAAGGTGCCCTGCCCGTCGGGGCCGCGGTGGGCAATGCGCGCCAGCATGGGGGCCAGCGCCGCCGCGTTCGCTGCGCCGTGCCCCGCGATAAAGCCTGCGATTCCGCACATGATTTTGCGTCCTTTCCCGGCAGTGCAACCTGCCGTTACCGCTTTGTCAGCTTAACTTGCTGGTATTTTACCATGTTCTGTGGTAGAATCATGTCAGAAAAAAGAGGAAAGAGGGCGAGCGTATGACACTGGGGCAGAATATCCAGAATGCGCGCAGGGCGCAGGGGCTGAGCCAGGAGGTACTGGCTGAAAAAATCGGCGTCAGCCGACAGGCGCTGGGCAAGTGGGAGAAGGATACTGCCCTGCCCGGGCTGGACAATCTGCAGGCGCTGGCTGCGGCGCTGGGCATCGGCGTGGACGCACTGCTGGGCACGGAGAACGCCGACCCCGCCGTGCCCGCCGTGACGCTGGACGCGCTGCGGGACCTGCTGGCCGCCCGCGATGCCGAGGAAAAGCGCCGCCGCCGCTTGTGGGGCTGTGCCGGGGGCGCGGCGTTCATCGTACTGGCCGGGCTGCTGGCGGGCGTGGCGCTGCAATATGAGCGGCAGATCAGCGCGCTGAACCAGAACTATGCGGCCATCCAGTCCAGCTACGACGCCCAGCAGGCGGAGCTGTCGGCGCAGATTTCGGAATTGCAGGACGCCGTCCGGATGGGCGAGGCCACGGTTCTGGACTGGCGCTGGCTGCCCGTGGACAAGCTGCACCGGGACGCCGATAAAAGCTGGATGCCCGTGCAGGTGCAGGTCACGCCCCGCACGACCCGCGTCGGTGTGACGGCCCGGCTGGCTGTGCGCTGCGGGGACGATACGCAGCTGTACGAAATGACCGCCGCGCCCGACGGCAGCTTTGCGGCGGACGGTATCGTTTTTACGGTGGGCAGCACCTATGAATTGAGCGTGCAGTGGACGGCTGACGGCGTGACCACCAACGAGACGCTGGGGACCGTGGATTTCAACGACGAGATGACCGAGCCGCAGATCATCTGGGGCGCGGTGGGCAGCAGCCTGGACTTTGGGTATTCCGTGCAGCGGGTCGGCAATAAGCAGTACCGCCTGACCCTGACCTGCTACCCTGTGGAGGTGCAGGTGGACGCCCCGCCGTGGATGCAGCCTGCGCAGGTGGAAATCGACCTGCGCCTGAACGGCGACGCCGGGGAGCCGACAGCCACCGCCGTACTGGATTGCGAGAGCGAGTCCAGCTATGGCAATTCCTCCCGCACCGAGAGCGTCTGGAACGGCACGTTCTACAGCGAGGACGTGGTAAACGGCTGGGAGTACGACGGCGTGACGCTGCCGAAGTACGTTGTGCGTGTGACAGACACGAATGGAGATGTCTGGACGGAGGAAATGCCGCTGAGCAAACGGTGACCTGTAGGGGCCGGGCATGCCCGGCCCGGAGGTTTGCCATTGCAACCCCTTTCATGGTTTGCTTTGTAGGGAGGGGTCTTGACCCCTCCGCGGGGCGTCGAGGACGCCGCCCCCCTACAGTGGCAACCCGGAAGCTTTATTGTTGTCGCTAACGTCCGCGGCGGCCAGAGGGCTGGCCGCCCTACGACATGCCCATTCACACAATCACTACATAAAATCCCCCCTGCCGCATACACTTACGGCAGGGGGGATTTGTATGCCGCGGATGCTGCCGGTGCTGCTGGGCGGGGATGCCAATGTCTACGGCATGGCTCGCAGCTTTTATGAATGCTATGGCGTGCGCAGCCTGGCCGTCTGCCGCCGCGCCCTGCCCGCGCTGGCCCACAGCCGTCTGGTGCGGGTCGCCGTGCAGGACCCGGCGTTCGGGCAGGACCACGTCTTTACGGCCACGCTGCTGGGGCTGGCGGCGCAGTACCCCGGCGTGCCCAAAATTCTCATCTCCTGCGCCGACGACTACACGGCCCTGCTGGCCCGCCATGCCGACGCGCTGCGCGGGGCGTACCGCTTTGCCTGCCCGCCGCCCGCAGCGCTGCATCTGGCCGATAAGCGGCAGTTTGCTGCGGCCTGCCGCGCCGCGGGGCTGCGCACACCGCAGACCGTGACGCTGTGCCCGGCGGACGCCCTGCCGCCGCTGCCGTTTGGCTGGCCGGTCATCGCCAAGCCCGCGGACCAAGCGGCCTACGCCCGCTGCGATTTCCCGGGGCGGCGCAAGGTGTATCTCGTTCAGGACGCCGCCCGGCTGCGGGAGCTCCTTGCCGCCGCGGCGCGGGGCGGTTATTTTGGCAGCTGGCTCGTGCAGGAGTACATCCCCGGCCCGGACACGCGGCTCGGGGTCGTCAACGCCTACTGCGCGGCGGACGGCAGTGTGCCGTGGCTTGTGCAGGGCCAGCCCCTTTTGCAGGAGCGCACGCCCGAGGGCACCGGCAACTACGCCGCCGTGCTGGTGGAGCCGTCCCGGCAGGACGCGGCGCTGCTGGATGCCCTGCGCGGCCTTTTGCAGGCGGCGGGCTGGCACGGCTTTGCCAATTTTGATTTGAAGTATGACCGCCGCGGTGAGCCGGTTTTATTTGAGCTGAATCCCCGGCAGGGCCGCGCGTCCTACTTTTGCGACGCCGCGGACGCACCGCTGGCCGTGCCGCCGGTGCAGGACCTGCTGTACGGCGGGCCGGTCACGCCGCCGACGCTGCGCCCCGCCGTCTGGTACACCGCGCCGTGGTACGCCGTGCGCCGCGCCTGCCCGAACAGGCTCGCCCTGCGCCGTGCCGACACCCTGCGGCGGCGTGGCCGTGGCCGCGCCCATCTGCTGGCAGCAGGGGAGGGGGCATCCCGGCGGATATGGTTTATGGCTCGGCAATTAAGTTATTACCGCAAGCTGTAGGGGGCGGCGTCCTCGACGCCCCGCAGCTGCCGCAAACATCCCGGGAGGGATGAATCCCTCCCCTACAAATAACGCGAGCGGGAGGTTGTAGGGCGGCCAGCCCTCTGGCCGCCGCGGGTGGGCGTAAAAACGTCTCCGTAAATCCACTTAAAAAGGGGTGACAAACACATGTGCGGCATCGTCGGCTTTACCACGCCCGGGCAGGACCCGGCGGCGGCCAAAAAAATCGTGCAGGGCATGGCGGACCTCATCCGTCACCGCGGCCCCGACGGCGAGGGCTGCTACGCCGACGGCACCGCGGCGCTCGGGCATCGGCGGCTGTCGGTCATTGATCTGGCGGGCGGCGGCCAGCCGATGCTCAATGAGGACGGCACGCTGGTGGTCGTGTTCAACGGCGAAATTTACAACTACAAGACCCTGCGTGCCCGATTGCAGCAGCGCGGCCACACGTTTGCCACGGATTCCGACACCGAGGTCCTGCTCCACGGGTATGAGGAATGGGGCCGCGACCTGCCCTGCCGCCTGCGCGGGATGTTCGCGTTTGCGGTGTGGGACCGCACCCGCGGCACGCTGTTCTGTGCGCGGGACCTGTTCGGCATCAAGCCGCTCTGCTATTATAAAAAGGGCGAGACGCTGCTCTTTGCCAGCGAGATCAAGGCGTTTCTGGCTCACCCGGCCTTTGAAAAGCGCCTGAACGAGGCCCGTCTGCCCGACTGGCTGAGCATGGAGTACCTGCCCGACGCCGAGACGCTGTTCACCGGCGTCTATGAGCTGCCGCCCGCCCATACGCTGACCTGGCAGGCGGGCCGGGTCACGCTGGCCCGCTATGCCGCGCCGCGGTTCCGGGCAAAGCGGGGGCGCAGTCTGCGGGCTTGGGCGCGTGAGATCGGGGACGCTGTCGCCGAGAGCGCCGACGCCCACCGCATTGCCGATGTCGAGGTCGGCTGCTTTTTGTCGGGCGGGGTGGACTCGTCGCTCATCACCTGCGAGATGGCCCGCCGCCAGCCCGCCGTGCAGTGCTTCTCGGTGGGCTACGCCGAGGAAGCGTATTCCGAGCTGCCTGCCGCCCGTGCCGCGGCGCAGGCGCTGGGCGTGCCGCTGACTGAAACCACCGTGACCGCGGATGATTTTTTTGCGGCGAACCGCGCCATTCAGTGGTATCTGGACGAGCCGATGCCCAACCCGGCGGAGGTGCCGCTGTATTTCCTGTGCAAGGCGGCGCGGCAGCGGGTCAAGGTCGTGCTCTCGGGCGAGGGCGCGGATGAGCTGTTCGGCGGCTATCCGCTGTACCGGCAGGCCGTCTGGGCCGAACGCTGGCAGAAAATGCCCCGGGCCGTGCGGCGGGCGCTGGCGGCCCTGCTGCCCGGCTGCGGCCTGCTGCACCGGGGCGCACTGCCGCGCTGGCAGCGGTCTGCCCGGGCCAACTATGTCTTTGAAACAACGCAGGAGCGCGATAAATATTTAAAGCGCGACTACTGCGCCCCGACCCCCGCGCAGCGCTGCAAGCCCTATTTTGACGCGGTGCGCGGGCTGGATGAGCCGACGGCGGTGCAGTGGGTCGATTGGCAGACCTGGCTGCCGCGGGACATCCTGCGCAAGGCGGACCGCATGAGCATGGCCCACAGCCTGGAGCTGCGGGTGCCGTTCCTGGACCGGCAGGTGCTGGCCGCGGCGCAGGCCCTGCCCCGGCGGTACCGCTGCACCGGGCGGCGCGGAAAAATCGCCCTGCGCGCCGCCGCGGCCCGCCGCCTGCCGCCCCAACTGGCCGACGCGCCGAAGCGCGGCTTCCCCGTGCCGCTGGCGGACTGGCTGCGGCAGGAGAAATATTACGCGCTGGTCAAGGCCAAGCTCACCGGCCCGGCAGCCGAGCGCTTTTTTGACACGGGTGCGCTCTGCGCCCTGCTGGACGCCCACCGTGCGGGAAAAACCAACGCTATGACGAAGCTCTGGGCGTTTTACTGCTTTATTGAGTGGTATGAGGTGTATTTCACGGGAAAAATCCCGCCGGATTTGTAAAAAAGTTTTTGCAAAATGCTTGACAACCCGGCTCTCCGTTGCTATAATATCTTACGCAGTATGTCCCTCGCGGACATGAACCCGCAATAAGCGCCCGTAGCTCAGCTGGATAGAGCAACTGCCTTCTAAGCAGTGGGCCGGGGGTTCGAGTCCCTTCGGGCGCATTATGTGGTGCCTATGGCGCAGTTGGTTAGCGCGCCAGATTGTGGCTCTGGAGGCCGAGAGTTCGAATCTCTCTAGGCACCCCACCAAAGACCGCACAGTGATTATGCTGCGCGGTCTTTTCTTTTGCTGGGCCGTCGCCAAGCGGTAAGGCAGAGGACTTTGACTCCTCCATTGCGTCGGTTCAAATCCGGCCGGCCCAACCAAGATGCAACCTCGCAGGGGGTTGCATCTTTTTATTTGTAATAAACGGCGGCGGGAGAACATAGGCCGAATTTGAACAGCCCGTGCCCGGCGTCCCACGTCCCGCCGGGTAAAAACAGTCCAGCGGACTGTTTTTAGGGCGCGGCTTGCCAAATCCGGCCGGCCCAACCAAAATCGCTCATAAATTTAACGTGAAAACGTTGAATTTATGAGCGATTTTTCTTTTTCCTTGAATATGCTAAAACTCTGTTTTCCCTAATTTTCCCGATTTTTACATACTTTTCCTAATGCTTTGAGCGACCAAGTGAGCGACTTTTTAGGAGGTTCTTTTTATGTCAGGAAAAGCTCGTCGGGGAAACGGAGAAGGCTCCGTGTACCAGGATACAAAAGGCGTATGGCACGCTATGTTGAATCTTGGCCGGTATAAAAACGGCAAGAGACGTTTTAAAGAATTTCAAGGAAAAAGAAAAGCGGATGTAATAGCAAGGCGAGATGTGTACTTGAGAGAACATGGAGATTTGTCTCTTGAACCGGGTGCAAACATGTCGTTTACTGACTACATCACGCGCTGGCTAGAGAATGGCAAGCGTAACGAACAAAAGGAAGCTACACATAATAGAGCAGTGAGTACTGCGAAGACCTACATCATTCCTATGATAACCTTTCCAATATCCCATAGCCCATTGAAGCCACTATACTTCAATGGGCTTTTTTCTATATCTGTAACCTGTCGCAAAATTTCCCCTACAACCCTGTTGACAAACCCGTACATTCTCACTATAATTAACCGTGATAATTATCAAAGGCAATTACAAGGAGGAAATATGACAACAGAGAACATGAAGGCGCTGCTGGATGCCTGTTACCAGGCAAAGCGGGTGCGGGAGCTGCTGCCGGCGCTGCCAAAAGGAGTCAGCCCTTCTTATATTCACTATCTGGATACCATCGAGGAACTGGAACGCCGCGGCGTTCGGGTAAAGGTTTCGGACATCAGCGATGCGCTGAACTTGCCGCGCCCCGGCGTTACGCGCACGGTCAAAGAGATGGAGGATAAAGGCTACCTGAAAAAAATCGCATCGGAGCAGGATGGCCGCGTGACCTACCTTTCTATTACGGAAAGCGGCCGCCAGCTTTCGCAGGTGCACAACACCGAGTTCTTTGCGCAGCTGGCGCCGCTTGTGGCTGACATTTCGGATGCGGATGCAGCCTGCACGGTCCAGACGATTGAAAAGATATACAAAATCATGTCGGAAAGGAAAAATTCACTTGAACACAGATAAAACAGATTTTACGCAAGGGAGCATTTTAAAAAAACTTTCCCTTTTTATGCTGCCGGTACTCGGAGCTTTGGTGCTGCAGGCGGCATATGGCGCGGTTGACCTGCTGGTGGTGGGGCACTTTGGCTCCACGGCGGGGCTTTCGGCGGTTTCTACCGGCAGCCAGCTGCTGAACCTGGTCACCTTTGTGGTAACGCAGCTTGCCATGGGCGTTACGGTTTTGATTGCCCGCTATATTGGTGAGAAGAAACCCCAGCAGATCGGGGCGGTGCTTGGCGGTGCCGCGGTGGTGTTTGCCATTATGTCCGTGGTTCTGTTTATTTTGCTGGTCGCATTTGCACGGCCCATTGCGGTGCTGATGCAGGCTCCGGAGGAAGCCATTGGCCTTACCGCAAGCTACATCCGCATCTGCGGCAGCGGTATTTTCTTTATTGTGGCATACAACCTGATGGCCGCCATCTTCCGCGGTCTGGGCGACAGCAAATCCCCGTTGTTGTTCGTGCTGGTGGCCTGCATTGTCAACATTGCGGGCGACCTGCTGCTGGTGGCCGGGCTCAAGATGGATGCTGCCGGTGCTGCGGCGGCAACGGTGTTGGCACAGGCTGTCAGCGTGGTGTTCGCCATTGTAATGCTGGTGAAGAAAGATCTCCCGTTTACCATCAAAAAGTCGGATTTTCGCCTCGACGTACAGTGCCGGAAATTTCTGGAGATCGGTCTGCCGCTGGCCTTGCAGGAATTTTTGACCCAGCTTTCTTTCCTGGCGCTCTGCGCCTTTGTCAACCGCCTGGGTCTGGCTGCATCCTCCGGCTATGGCGTTGCCTGCAAGATCGTTAACTTTGCCATGCTGATCCCCAGCGCGTTGATGCAGTCGATGGCTTCGTTTGTGGCGCAGAATGTGGGTGCGGGCAACCCCAAGCGCGCCCAAAAAGCGATGCTGACTGGTATTGGGGTGGGGCTGATGTTTGGCTGCGCGGTGTTTGCCCTTGTTATGTTCAGGGGCGACCTGTTGGCGGGCGTTTTCTCCACCGATGCAGAGGTTGTACAGAAAGGCTTTGAGTACCTGAAAGGCTTTGCACCCGAAACTATTGTGACGGCGATTCTGTTCAGCATGGTGGGTTACTTTAACGGCAACAATAAAACCCTCTGGGTTATGATTCAGGGGCTGCTCCAGACGCTGCTGGTGCGTTTGCCGATGGCATATTTCATGAGCATTCAGCCGAACGCCAGCCTGACCAAGATCGGCCTTGCCGCCCCGGTATCTACCACAGTGGGCGTTGTGCTGAACATTGCGTTTTACATGTACCTGAACCGTGCCGAACAGCGCAAACAGCGCACGGCAGCATAACGGGGAAGTGCAGCATGACACCGCCTGCAAAAGTGAAAAGACAGTCGTTATAATATATCATCATATCAAAAAAGCTGCTGCACCGGGAAAGCCAGGTGCGGCAGCTTTTTGCATAGAAAGGCAGCAGCAAACAAAGCAGCGGACCTCTATTCCGCTGTCTACACAACGGCGACGAAATGTGCAAAAGAAATCAACTTGAACTTGATTTCTTGTGCATTTAACGCTATGATTAAACCAATGGAAACCATGTTGACAGGATGGATTTTTGCATCCTGAATGACCAATACAACTGGGAGGTAGTTATGCTGGATGTAGCAATCATTGGCTGTGGTGTGGTTGGTGCAGCTGCAGCGTATGAACTGTCGCACTATCCGCTGCATGTGGCAGTGCTGGAAGCAGAAAACGATGTGGCGGATGGAACAACGAAGGCAAACAGCGCTATCCTGCACGCCGGGTATGACCCGGAACCGGGCACCCAAATGGCCCGCCTGAATGTGCAGGGCGTGGCGCTGGCAAAGGAAATCTGCGCCCGGCTGGATGTGCCCTACCGCCAGTGCGGCAGCCTGGTGCTGGCGCTGAGCCAGGCAGAGCTGCCCCACCTGCAAAAGCTGTACGCGAACGGCGTGGCAAACGGCGTGCCGGGCATCCGGCTGCTGACGGCGGAGGAAACCCTGGCGATGGAGCCGCAGCTTGTCCCTACAGTGGCCGGGGCGCTGTTTGCCCCCAGCGCAGCCATCGTCAGTCCGTGGGAGTTTGCGCTGGCCATGGCGGAGGTGGCGGTGCGCAACGGGGTGGAGCTGTACCGCAGCACTCCTGTAACCAACATTGAAAAGATTGACGGCGGCTGGCAGCTTACCACGCCAAACGGCAGCTTTGCGGCCCGCTATGTGGTCAATGCGGCGGGACTGAACGCTCAGGCCATCCATGAGATGGCCGCGCCGCACACCTTTACGCTGGAACCTACCCGCGGGGAATACTATCTGCTGGACAAAAGCGAAGGCAACCGCGTGAACCATGTGATCTTCCAGTGCCCGAACGAGAACGGCAAAGGGGTGCTGGTAACGCCCACCGTACACGGCAACCTGCTGGTGGGGCCGAACGCCCAGCCGGTAGCGGGGGATGATACCGCCTGCACGGCAGACGGCCTTGCCTTTGTGGCGGCAGCGGCCAGGCGCAGTGTGCCGGGGATCCGCTTTGGCGAGTCCATCCGCAACTTTGCCGGTGTGCGCGCCAACGTGGATACCGGGGACTTCGTGATCGGCGAAGCGGACGGCGCGCCGGGCTTTATTGACCTGGCGGGCATGAAATCGCCGGGGCTTTCCAGTGCACCGGCTGTGGCAAAAGAGGTAACTAAAATTCTGGCAGCCCACAACGACCTGCCGGAGCCAAAGACGGATTATAAGGATGGCCGTACCCGCGTGCGGTTCAAGGAGCTGCCGCCGGAGCAAAAGGCGGAGCTGATTGCCAAAAATCCCGCCTATGGCCGCGTGATCTGCCGGTGTGAGACGATCACCGAGGGCGAGATTCTGGATGCCTTGCAGAGCGAGATCCCAGCCGTGAGCATTGATGGCGTAAAGCGGCGGTGCAACGCGGGCATGGGCCGCTGTCAGGGCGGCTTTTGCGGGCCGCGCGTGCTGGAACTGATCAGCAAAACACGAGGCATTGACCCGTTGGATGTATTGCAGGACAAAGCCGGCACCAATGTGCTGCTGTGTGAAACCAAAACCGGAAGGGGGTGCAACCATGGTTGAACTTGTTATCATCGGCGGCGGCCCGGCGGGCCTGGCGGCGGCGTACAGCGCGTGGCAGCATGGCCTGCGCGATATTTTGATTTTGGAACGCGATGCAGAGCTGGGCGGTATTTTGAACCAGTGCATCCACAACGGGTTTGGCCTGCATCGGTTTGGCCAGCAGTTTACCGGCCCGGAATACGCCGGGCGCTATATCGAGATGCTGCGCACAACCGGCGTGCGGGTGGAACTGGGCACCATGGTGCTGGAAGTGACCCCCGATAAGCAGGTACACTGCGTCAGCCGCAGCAAGGGCTACCAGATCATTCAGGCCAAAAGCATTATCCTGTGCATGGGCTGCCGCGAGCGCACCCGCGGGGCCATCGGCACCCCCGGCACCCGCCCGGCGGGAATTTATACCGCCGGTGCAGCCCAGCGCTATGTAAATATGGAAGGCTACCTGGTGGGCAGACGGGTATTGATTTTGGGCAGCGGCGATATCGGCCTGATCATGGCGCGCCGTATGACGCTGGAGGGAGCCAAAGTGCTCGCCTGCGTGGAAGTGATGCCTTATTCCGGCGGGTTGACCCGCAACATTGTGCAGTGCTTGCAGGATTTTGATATTCCGCTGTACTTATCCCACACCATTGTGGAAATTCAGGGCAAAAAGCGAGTGGAAAAAGCCATCGTTGCCAAGGTGGATGAAAACCGCCGCCCTATCCCTGGAACCGAGATGGAGTTTGATGTGGATACCATCCTGCTCAGTGTGGGGTTGATCCCCGAAAACGAGTTGACCCGCCAGGCAGGTATTGCCATGGACCCCCACACCAAGGGGGCCGTGGTATATGAAAATATGGAGACCGAGATCCCCGGTGTATTTGCCTGCGGCAACGTGGTGCATGTGCACGATCTGGTGGATTTTGTTTCCGGCGAAAGCGAAACCGCCGGTGCAGCCGCGGCAGCCTATGTGCAAAATGGCGAGATAAAAACCGAAACCGTTCTGCCGCTGGCAGCGGGGGAGGGCATTGGCTACACCGTGCCGCAGCATATCCGGCTGGACGGCGTGCAGAAAAGCGTGAGCGTATCGTTCCGTGTGCGGCGCAATTATGGGCCCAGCACCATAACGGTGCGCTGCGGACCAAACAAAATTGCCGCCTTTAAGCGGGAACGCCTGGCACCGGGAGAGATGGAGCACATTACGCTGCCCAAAGCTCTGCTGCAAAAAGCGGACGGCCCGCTGATCGTTGCTGTGGAGGAGGTGCCGCAATCATGACAGAAACAATAAAAGAGCTGATCTGCATCTGCTGCCCCAAGGGGTGCCATCTGCGGGTGGACACTGCAAATGACTATGCCGTGACCGGCAATGCCTGCCCCAACGGCGCTGCATACGGCAAAGAGGAACTGACCCACCCCACCCGCATCATTACCAGCACCGTGCGCATTACGGGTGGGCTGTACCCGCGCTGCCCGGTCAAAACCGCGCAGGCGGTGCCAAAGGAAAAGATGTTTTCCGTGATGGCTGCGCTGAATACCGCGGCTCTGCAAGCCCCCGTGCATACCGGGGATGTGGTACTGCCTGACGTGTGCGGCACCGGCGTGGATGTTGTGGCAACGCGTAACATGGAAAAAGTGGAATAAAAACAGCGGGTAGTTAGGGCAACACCGCACAATTCCCGCCTTACGGCTTAAGCACCGCTTCGGCGGCTGCGGCACCTCGCTCGCCGTATCGGCACTTAGAATTGTGCGGTATTGCCTTAGCCCCGTTGCCCATCAACAGGGAGGTTGAAGATGAGCAGATATGTTCTTGCGCTGGATCAGGGTACCACCAGCAGCCGGGCAATCCTGTTTGATAATGAGCAGAATATTATTGCCGTGCGCCAGCGCGAATTTGAGCAGCTATACCCCCAGCAGGGCTGGGTGGAGCACGACCCCATGGAGATATGGTCCAGCCAGTATGGCGTGATGAACGAGGTGGTAGCCCAAAGCGGCGTGGATGCGCATGATATTGCCGCCATCGGCATTACCAACCAGCGCGAAACCACGATTTTGTGGGAAAAAGCGACCGGCCGCCCCATTTATAACGCCATTGTGTGGCAATGCCGCCGCACTGCACCGTTGGTGGATGAGCTGCTCAGCCAGCCGGGCATGGCAGAGTATATCAAAGAGAATACCGGCCTTGTGCCGGATGCCTACTTTTCCGCAACCAAAATCAAGTGGATTCTGGACCATGTGCCGGGCGCACGGGAGCGCGCACAGGCGGGAGAAATTCTGTTTGGCACGGTGGACAGCTGGCTGGTGTGGAAGCTGACCGGCGGCAAGGTGCATGTAACGGACCGAACCAACGCCAGCCGCACCATGCTGTATAATATCCACAAGCTGGACTGGGATGATACACTGCTGAACGCGCTGGATATCCCCCGCGCCATGCTGCCGCGTGTGACGGATTCCAGCGAGATTTACGGTTACACCGACCTGTGCGGCGTACAGGTGCCGGTGGCCGGTATTGCGGGCGACCAGCAGGCCGCACTGTTTGGCCAGGGCTGTTTTTCCAAAGGCGAAGCCAAAAACACCTATGGTACCGGCTGCTTTTTGCTGATGAACACCGGCGATACCATCTGCCGCAGCAAAAATGGCCTGCTGACCACCATTGCCATCAGCCTGAACGGCAAGGTGGAGTATGCGCTGGAGGGCAGTGTGTTTGTTGGCGGGGCGGTCATCCAGTGGGTGCGCGATGGCCTGCGCATGATCCAAGAAAGCCGGGATTCGGAGTATTACGCCCAGAAGGTGCCGGATAACGGTGGCATTTACATTGTGCCGGCCTTTACTGGTCTGGGTGCACCGTACTGGGATATGTACGCCCGCGGGGCCATTGTGGGCATTACCCGCGGCACCACCCAGAACCACATCATCCGCGCAGCCGAGGAATCCATTGCCTACCAGAGCGCTGACCTGATGTGGGCCATGGAAAAGGATACCGACATCACCATCAGCACCCTGAAGGTGGACGGCGGCGCCAGCCGCGACCACTTCCTGATGCAGTTCCAGTCCGATATTCTCGGCACCCGCGTTGAGCGCCCGGAAGTGCGCGAAGTCACCGCATTGTGTGCGGCCTATCTCGCAGGCCTGGCGGTTGGCTTCTGGCAGAACCTCGACGAGCTGCAAGAGAAAGCGGTGATTGAGCGCGAGTTCCGTCCAGGCATCGAAACCACTGAGCGTAATTACCGTTACGCAGGCTGGAAAAAAGCGGTTAAACGCGCGATGGCGTGGGAAGAACACGACGAATAATGTAAATGCCGAATGAAGCGTTTATGCCGCATCCGGTAGTCCCGAAACGTGCGGGGGCAACCCCCATAAGCGCTAACTTAAGGGTTGTGGTATTACGCCTGATATGATTTAACGTGCCGATGAATTACTCTCACGATAACTGGTCAGCAATTCTGGCCCATATTGGTAAGCCCGAAGAACTGGATACTTCGGCACGTAATGCCGGGGCTCTAACCCGCCGCCGCGAAATTCGTGATGCTGCAACTCTGCTACGTCTGGGGCTGGCTTACGGCCCCGGGGGGATGTCATTACGTGAAGTCACTGCATGGGCTCAGCTCCATGACGTTGCAACATTATCTGACGTGGCTCTCCTGAAGCGGCTGCGGAATGCCGCCGACTGGTTTGGCATACTTGCCGCACAAACACTTGCTGTACGCGCCGCAGTTACGGGTTGTACAAGCGGAAAGAGATTGCGTCTTGTCGATGGAACAGCAATCAGTGCGCCCGGGGGCGGCAGCGCTGAATGGCGACTACATATGGGATATGATCCTCATACCTGTCAGTTCACTGATTTTGAGCTAACCGACAGCAGAGACGCTGAACGGCTGGACCGATTTGCGCAAACGGCAGACGAGATACGCATTGCTGACCGGGGATTCGGTTCGCGTCCCGAATGTATCCGCTCACTTGCTTTTGGAGAAGCTGATTATATCGTCCGGGTTCACTGGCGAGGATTGCGCTGGTTAACTGCAGAAGGAATGCGCTTTGACATGATGGGTTTTCTGCGCGGGCTGGATTGCGGTAAGAACGGTGAAACCACTGTAATGATAGGCAATTCAGGTAATAAAAAAGCCGGAGCTCCCTTTCCGGCACGTCTCATTGCCGTATCACTTCCTCCCGAAAAAGCATTAATCAGTAAAACCCGACTGCTCAGCGAGAATCGTCGAAAAGGACGAGTAGTTCAGGCGGAAACGCTGGAAGCAGCGGGCCATGTGCTATTGCTAACATCATTACCGGAAGATGAATATTCAGCAGAGCAAGTGGCTGATTGTTACCGTCTGCGATGGCAAATTGAACTGGCTTTTAAGCGGCTCAAAAGTTTGCTGCACCTGGATGCTTTGCGTGCAAAGGAACCTGAACTCGCGAAAGCGTGGATATTTGCTAATCTACTCGCCGCATTTTTAATTGACGACATAATCCAGCCATCGCTGGATTTCCCCCCCAGAAGTGCCGGATCCGAAAAGAAGAACTAACTCGTTGTGGAGAATAACAAAAATGGTCATCTGGAGCTTACAGGTGGCCATTCGTGGGACAGTATCCCTGACAGCCTACAAAACGCAATTGAAGAACGCGAGGCATCGTCTTAACGAGGCACCGAGGCGTCGCATTCTTCAGATGGTTCAACCCTTAAGTTAGCGCTTATGGGGCAACCCCGCACACATCAATAATCCCGCCCTTCCCCTGTGCTACACTTCGCGCCATTCCTTACTGCTTAGAGTTTGCTATGAGACGAGAACTTGCCATCGAATTTTCCCGCGTCACCGAATCAGCGGCGCTGGCTGGCTACAAATGGTTAGGACGCGGCGATAAAAACACCGCGGACGGCGCGGCGGTAAACGCCATGCGTATTATGCTCAACCAGGTCAACATTGACGGCACCATCGTCATTGGTGAAGGTGAAATCGACGAAGCACCGATGCTCTACATTGGTGAAAAAGTCGGTACTGGTCGCGGCGACGCGGTAGATATTGCTGTTGATCCGATTGAAGGCACGCGCATGACGGCGATGGGCCAGGCTAACGCGCTGGCGGTGCTGGCAGTAGGCGATAAAGGCTGTTTCCTCAACGCGCCAGATATATATATGGAGAAG
>OHZC01000323.1_pt1 | contig 17175 bp, 14 predicted proteins | sample 1580361 | NCBI WGS metagenome assembly OHZC01 (sample SAMEA3882532, study PRJEB24775) | human gut metagenome | biome: human-associated habitat; feature: intestine environment; material: feces | place: Netherlands | collected 2009/2010
TTAAACAACCAAAAGCAGCGGCAAGCCAAAGCTGCCGCCGCTGCAAAATTATGATTGCGCCGCTGGTAAATATTATGCCTGCCGCCCGGTTGGAACATATTGCAACACGTTTTCGGAAACATGGGTGTTGAAAAACTGGATCAGCGGTCCCAGGCAGAACGCACAGATCAGGGTGCCCAGCCCCAGCAGCCCGCCCAGCAAAAAAGCCAGTAATGCGCACAGCGTATCCGTAAAAAGGCGGCAGCAGAAATAGGGGAGTGGCGTGTGATCCCGCAGGCCCAGCGCCAGGTAATCATACGGGGCAACCCCAAATCGGAGGTCTGGTGCAGCGAAATGCCAAGTGAGGTGCACACCACCGCTGCAGCCACCCACGCCAGCTGTGCGGGCAGGGTAGCGGCCTGTGCAAAATGCGCAGTGAGGAAATCATAGAAAAACGTGATGATAAACCCACAGCAAACGGCATTTGCAACGGTGCCAAAGCCGACATATCTGCGGCCCCAAATCATCTGCATCGTGAAAAATACCGCGTTATAAATCAGGTTCTGTACGCCAAGGGGCAGCCCGGCAAGCTCCGCAGAGCGGATGTTGAGCGCGTTGAAAGGGTCGTTGCCCAGATGGGCAAACTTGAAAAGGGCAACACCAAGGCTGATGATCACAATGCCCACCAGCATACCGGCCACGCGCCGGAAGGGGACATGCTGTTCCATAACCATACTCCAGTTGTGCTGCCCGGCCGGACAAAAGTTGAGCTCATGAATAAATATGCGTACAACTTATTACAACAAAAGTGTAACATGTCCACGCTGAAAGGTCAATATAGAAATCTATGGCTGGTTATCCATTCTTCTTTACCTGCTTTTGGGCCAAAAACCGCCTGCTTTTTGTGGGAAAAATTTCAAAACTGCTTGTATATTGTGGCCGTTTCGTTTATACTAATATGTATGTCTGAAAACTGTATGCTCTGTGCATACAAGCGGACACAAGAGGGAAACGTACTTGGACCTGCCCTGTGCGCGTGCAGCACCATGGCAGCCCACGATCTAGGGGGAAATGATTATGGCAAATTATTTTGAAATGTCCAAAGACCAGCTCCGTGCAGAAAAGGCTGCGCTGGAACAATCCTATGCCGAGTTCAAGGCCAAGGGCCTTAAGCTCAACATGGCCCGCGGTAAACCAGGCCCTCATCAGATGGACCTGGCCATGGATCTGCTGAAAATGAGTGACTATACCACCGAGAATGGCTATGATGCCCGCAATTATGGCAACTTGGAAGGTTTGGAAGAAGCCCGCACCCTGTTTGGCGATGTGATGGGCGTTAAGTCCAGCGAGGTTTTTGTGGGCGGCAACTCCAGCCTGCAGCTGATGTACAACCTTATCAGCATAGGTCATACCTTTGGCTTCCCGGAATCCCCCTGCCCGTGGTCCCAGGTGGAGCACCGCAAGTTCCTCTGCCCGGCCCCTGGCTATGACCGCCATTTCAAAATCACCGAGGAGTTTGGCTTTGAGCTGATCACGATCCCCATGACGCCGGACGGCCCCGATATGGATATGGTGGAAAAGCTGGTTGCCGAAGACGACACCATCAAGGGCATCTGGTGCGTACCGCAGTACTCCAACCCCGATGGCTATGTCTACAGCGATGAAACCATCCGCCGCTTTGCATCCATGAAGACCGCTGCCCCGGATTTCAAGATTTTCTGGGACGAAGCTTACATTGTCCACCACCTGACCGATGAAATCATCGAGACCCCGGTGCTGCTGAATGAAAGCAAGCAGTATGGCACCGAGGACCGCGTTTTCATGTTCACCTCTACCAGCAAGATCACCTTCCCCGGCGCTGGTGTTTCTGCCCTGGCATGCAGTGAAAAATCTTTGGCTTATATCTGCAGGCGCTTCTCTGTCATGATCATCAGCTATGACAAGATGAACCAGCTGCGCCATGTCCGCTTCCTGAAGAACAAGGACGGCGTGCTGCAGCATATGGCCAAGCATCGCCGCCGCCTGGTGCCCTGCTTTGACGCAGTCAAAACCACCTTTGCCCATGAGCTGACCCCCTGCGGCGATATCGCCCACTGGACCAATCCCAAAGGCGGATACTTCATCAGCCTGTATGTCATGCCCGGCTGTGCCAAGCGTGTAGCCCAGCTCTGCAAGGACTGCGGCCTGACCCTGACCGGCGCCGGCGCAGCGTTCCCTTATGGCATTGACCCGCAGGATTCCCACCTGCGCATTGCCCCCACTTACCCCAGCCTGTCTGAGGTAGAAACCGCATCCATGCTGCTCACCGTCTGCGTGCGCCTGGCTGTGGTCGAAAAGCTGCTGGCAGAATAAAATAAGCAGCCATCCTACATAGTTAAAACAGGTACGCCCGGTTTTCCCGGCCGGGTGCGCCTGCAAAAAAGGGAAAAAGCCGCCTGCTTTCCGGCAGGCGGCTGCTTCCCTGCATGGCGGTGTGCGGCAACGCGCATACGCCGGTAATAAAACCCCGCCCGTGCCGGTGCGCGGGCAATGTTTGGAGGTACATATGAATAAGAGAGGGAAGTCGTGGCATCTGATTGTCACGGCGCTGCTGATCGTCGTGTTCTCGTTTACCGCCCTGTTCGGCGTGAGCTACACATACGGCGATACCAAGAACGTCTACATCAAGGGCGCGGAGGATATCCGCTTCGGTATCGACATCCGCGGCGGCGTGGACGTGACGTTCATGCCGGCTGACGGTGTGGAAGCCACCGATGACCAGATGACCGCGGCCAAAACCGTCATCGAAGACCGTCTGGTCGGCCTTGGCATTACCGACTATGAGGATTATGTGGACTATAACAAGGACCGCATCATCGTCCGTTTCCCCTGGAAAACCGGCGAAACCGACTTTAATCCCCAGACCGCCATTGACGAGATCGGCACCACCGCCGAGATGGTGTTCCGCAAGGGCTCTACTGCCGACGGCGAAGAGATCCTGAGCGGTGACGATGTGACGTCCGCAACCGCAGGCTACAACCAGGAGAACGGTTATGTTGTTCAGCTGCAGTTCAGCGCTGACGGTGCCAAAAAGTTTGCTGAGGCCACCACCGAGCTGGCAGCCCAGTCCAACGGCACCATCTCCATCTGGCTGGACGGCGAGAACATCTCCACCGCTACCGTCAAGACTGCCATCACGGACGGCAACGCTGTGATCGAAGGCTCTTTCACCCAGGACCAGGTCACCGCGCTGGCAAACCAGATTAACTCCGGTTCTCTGCCTTTTGCCCTCTCGGCCGAAAGCTTCTCCACCATCAGCCCCACCCTGGGCGCTAAGAGCCTGGATGTGATGGTGCTGGCCGGCATCATTGCCTTTGCCTTTGTGGCTCTGCTCATGATCGTGCGTTACCGTCTGCCCGGTACCATCGCTACCATCTCTTTGTTTGGCCAGGTGGCCGCTACCCTGGCTGTCGTTTCCGGCTACTTTACTGTGTTCCCGGGTTCTACCCTGACCCTGCCCGGCATCGCCGGCATCATCCTTGCCATCGGCATGGGCGTTGACGCCAACGTCATCACTGCCGAGCGCATCAAGGAAGAGCTGCGCAGCGGCAAGAGCCTCGACGGCGCTCTCAAGAGCGGCTTCGCCCGCGGCCTGACTCCCATCATCGACGGCAACGTGACCATCGTCATCGTCGCCGCCATCCTGATGGGCGCCTTTGGCCCGACGGACGGCTTCTGGGCCAAGGTCTTTAACCCGATCTTCTACTGGTTCGGACCTTCCACTGCCGGTACGATCTACTCCTTTGGCTTCACCCTGCTGACCAGCGTTCTGCTGAACTTTGTCTTTGGTGTCTGGGCGACCCGCGTTATGATTCGCGGTGCTGTCCACTTCAAGCCTCTGCGCAAGGCTTGGCTGTTCGGCGGCAAGAAGGAGGGCGGTGCCGACTTCAAGACCCCGTCCATCAACTTCATCGGCAACCGCAAGAAGTTCTACACCTTCTCCTGTGCGCTGATCGCTGTCGTGCTTGTGTTCTGCGGCATCTTCGGCGTCAAGATGGACGTCGAGTTCAAGGGCGGTTCCATGATCACGCTGGCCTATGAGGGCGACGCTGACCTGAACGACCTGAAGTCCACCATCGGCACCGAGCTGGGCAAGTCCAATCTGACCCTGCAGACCGGCTCTGATATTTCCGGCAACCAGACCCTGACTGTCACCCTGCCCGGCAGTGACACACTGACCACCGAGCAGCTCGACAACCTGCTGGCTGCCCTGAATGAGCAGTACCCCGACAACAAGTTCGTCCAGAATGAGGTCAGCAACGTCGATGCCACCATCGGTAAGGAGTTCCTGCTCAAGAGCGTCGTCGCGCTGGTTGCGGCCTGCGTGCTGATCCTGCTCTACGTGGCCTACCGCTTCCGCAAGATCGGCGGCCTCAAGGCCGGTTCTACCGCCATTGTGGCTTTGCTGCACGACATGTTCGTCGTCTTCGGCGTCTTTGTCCTCCTGCGCATTCCTCTGAACGGCAACTTTATTGCTGCCCTGCTGACTATCCTGGGCTACTCCATCAACGATACCGTCGTTATCTATGACCGTATCCGCGAGAACAGCGCCCTGTACGGCAAGAAGCAGATGAGCCTGGCCGAGCTGGTCAACCTGTCCGTCAACCAGAGCTTTGCCCGTTCTCTGATGACCTCCATCACGACCTGCCTCGCCCTGGGCGTTGTCTGCGTGGTCTCGGTCATCTACCGTCTGGACAGCATCTACTCCTTCGCGTTCCCGCTGCTGTTCGGCATGGTCAGCGGCGTCTACAGCACGATCTGCATTGCCACGCCGCTGTGGGTCGACTGGAAGAACAAGAAGAAGGCTGCCAAGAAGGCCTGAGCTTGTAGAAAAGGAGGGAACCCGATATGAAATGTCCCTATTGCGGTGAAGTTGACTCCAAGGTCATCGACTCCCGCCCGACGGAGGACGGTGAAAAGATCCGCCGCCGCCGCGAGTGCCTGAACTGCAAAAAGCGCTTTACCACCTACGAGATCGTTGAGACGGTCCCGCTGATGGTCGTGAAGAAGGATCGCTCCCGCGAGGTCTTTGACCGCCAGAAGCTGCTGAACGGCATGCTGCGCGCCTGCGAGAAGCGTCCCGTCAGCTACACCCAGCTGGATGCCGCCGTGGACCGCATTGAGCAGCAGTTGCTCAACTCCTATGACCGCGAGGTTTCCTCCATCCATATCGGTGATCTGGCCATGCAGGAGCTCAAGCAGATGGACGATGTCGCCTACGTGCGCTTTGCCTCCGTCTACCGTCAGTTCAGCGATGTCAACACCTTTATGGAAGAACTGAAGGATATGCTGGACAGCCGCTCAAAATCCGCTGAAAAATGATTGCCGCACCTGTTCGATCTGGGTGCAGGCGCGCTGCGTCTCCATCTCGAGGTCTGCCAGGCTGTCGGCCTCGGCACAGGGCGGCAGCACGGCCAGCGTCTGGTTGAGCTGATCGAGAATATTGCGGCGCACAAGCAGGCCCAGGACCTGAGTGCTGCGCAGTGCCCGGTTGGCCGCACGGCTGTACGCGCGGCGTGCGGCAGGGTAGTCGCCCTGCTCCGCCAGAGCGTAGGCTGCTTCAAGCTGCCGCTGCATTCCGGCTGTGGTGCGGTCCACATACTGCCCCGCCCGGAACAGCAGCACGCACAGAGCCAGCAGAATGATTGCGGCATACCAATTTCGTTTCATACGCACACCTTTTCAGGCCGCCCCTTTCGGGGCGGCCTTTTTCTGTATCAGAATGGATTTTTTGCCGTTGTAGAGCAGCAGCAGAACTGCCTCGCGGGTCGTCTGCTCACGGCGCAGCAGTGCATCCAGCGCTGCCGTATCCATGCCGAAGAACGCAAGATTTTCCTTGCAAACTGCCTTATCGATGAGCAGCGGCAGCATAGGCGGCTCGCCGCTGTCCTGCGGCATTGGGGCCGCTGTGATGCTGCCGTTCGGCTCGATCACGCCCCAGTAAACATCCTTGGGGGAAAAGATGTCCTTGCCGCGCAGGGCCTCGGCCAGGTCGGATGCCGTGATGCGCAGCTGTGCCAGCTCGTCCTGCAAAATTTCCCCGTTGCGAATGATCGTCACCGGCTTTCCCAAAAGCAGCTGGGCATATTTCGGGCAAAACCAAACCAGCGTGGAGTTCAGAATTTCAAGAGCCGTGATTAAGAAAATCGGCACCAGGCTGGCCGAGAGCGGTAGATCCGGCTCGTCGATGCAGATAGATGCGACGTTGGAGATCAGCAGCGTCGTCACCAGCTCGGCGGGCTGCAGCTCTCCCAGCTGGCGCTTGCCCATCAGCCGCATGGCCACCACCACAGCCAGATACACCAGCACCGTGCGCACAACCGAAGAAATCATCCCGGCACCTCCTCATAAATTCCCGCAAAGGCGGCCACACTATCCTGCGTGAGAGGGGGAGAACCATGACGCAGAAACCGCTGTACCGCTCGCTGGATGCCAACCTTGCGCTTCTGGAGGAAATGTTTGGCCGTTCCGACGATTTTTATACCAAGCGCCTGATGCTTGCCGGTATCCCGTGCGCTATCGTCATGTTCACAGGGCTGTCCTCGCCGGAAAAGCTCTGCCGCATGGCGTTGGACATGCTGGACCGCGATCCCGCCATGTTGGGCGGTGGGGAGGGGCTGTGCGACTATCTGCTGACCCAGAGCCGCGTCCCCGCCGAGCCTGACGCGGTGGAGGATCGCACCGCGCTGGTGGAGCTGCTCTCCAACGGACTGTCCGTTTTGCTCATCGACGGCGTGCGGCGCGGCGTCGCGTTTTCGACGCAGGAGATGCCCCAACGCTCGATCTCGACGCCGATGAGCGAGGGCAACCTGCGCGGCCCGCAGGAGGCATTCACCGAGCTGCTGCGCAATAACATTTCGCTGCTGCGGCGGCAGTTCCGCACCGGAACGCTTGTGGCAGAAATCTCCACCGCCAGGACCCGTGCCAAGACCGAATACTGTCTGTGCTACGACAGTACCCTGGCCCCAAAGGAAACCATCGACGCTCTGCGGGAGCGGCTGGAGCAGGTGGAGATTCCCGTTTTGCTGGACAGTGCCTACTTTGCGTCGTTCCTCAAGCAGGACAAGCTGAATCTTTTCCCGGCAGCTGCCTACACCGAACGCCCCGCCACGGCCTGTGCCCGCCTGTGTGAGGGCAAGGCCGTCGTTCTTGTAGCGGGCTGTCCGTATGCGCTCATTGTGCCCAGCTTTTTTGCCGAGCACTTCGAGTGCCTCGACGACTACGCCTCGGGCGCAGTGTTCGCCGGACTTATCCGTATTTTAAAATATCTCGCCTTCCTGCTGGCTGTGTTCGGGCCGGGGCTCTACGTCATGGCCGTGGCCTTTGCGCCGGAGATCATCCCTATCCGGCTTTTGACCAAGCTGGCACAGGGCGAGGCATCCACGCCGCTGCCGCCAATGCTGGAAATGCTCTGCGTAACGCTGCTTTTAGAAATCGTCCGCGAGGCCGGGCTACGTGCGCCGCAGTCTATCAGCCACACGGTCAGCTTGGTCGGCGCGCTCATCATCGGCGAGACCGCCGTCAGCGCGGGCATCGTCAGCGTGCCGGTTTTAACGATGGCCGCTGCGGCGACGATTGCCACGCTGGCTGTGCCGTCGCTGTATGAGCAGTCTATCCTGTTCCGCTTTGCCGTCATCGTGCTGGCCGGGTGCTTCGGCGTGCCGGGGCTGGCCTGCGCCGCACTGACGATTCTGGCGATGGCCTGCGGCAGTGAGCCGTTCGGGTACGACTATCTCTACCCGCTCATGCCGCCGGGCCGGGCCAGCGTGCGGGACGGCTTTGTGCGCAGCATCTGGAGCCGCCTTGCCAAATCCGGGGAGGTGATCAGCCGCCATGAAGCATGAATGCCCCAGTCTTTTCGCCGCACTGCTCGTCAGTCTGCTCGTCAATGTGCTGCTGCGCAGCCAGACCGCCTACTGGCCGCGCGCCGGGCTTTTCAGTGCGGTGGTCTGTGCGCCGCTGCTGGCGGGCGTCGGCTGGCTGTTTGCCCGCAGCTGGCGCCTGGCCGCCGACCCCGTGTACAAGCTGCTGTTCGGCGCGCTGCTCGTCTACACATCGGTACTGGAGCTGCTGCGGCTCTGGCAGCTGGCGGACCGGCTCTATCCCGGCGCGGTCACGCTGACCTCGGTCTGTCTGCTCGTTGTGCTGCCTGTTGTCTATCTGCGGCGGGTTTCGGCGCTGTCCCAGACGGCCTATGCCGTGCTCTGTCTGCTGGTACTGGCAACCGTCGCCATGCTGGCATCGGTGCTTCCGCGGCTGTGCATCGTCAATCTGCAAACTGCCGCACTGACACAGGGCGATTTTCTCGCCGCCGTCAGAGACCAGCTGACGCTCTACCCTGAATACCTGCTGCCCGCGCTCTGGCCCGAGCAGGACAAGCGTGGCCGCCATACGCTGCTGCGGCTGGCCGCGTGGGCACTGGCGTTTGACGTGGGGATGCACCTGATTCTGGAATTGTTCTACGGCGCGGCCATGCCGCTGCGCATCGACCCGGTGCACGCCGCCGCGCGATGCGGAGCACTGTCGATTTTCAACCGGCTCGAGTGGCTGCAATTTATTCTGTGGGTCATGGCCGTCACGGTCAAGCTGGCTCTCTACCTTTATGCGCTGGTGCGGCTGCTGGGCGGGCAGAACAAGGCCGGGGACAGCGCCGCCGGGTTGGATCGGTTTCCTCTGTATCCGGGCGGCGTCTGGCTTTTGTGCGCGGTGCTGCGCAAGCTCGATTTAGATGCGGCCCTCTCACTGCGCAATGTGCTGACCTGGAGTTTTGTGGGCTTGACCGGGATAGGAGGTGCCGCCGCATGTCTGTACCGAAGGCTAAGGCGCTGCTGACCGTTTGCGCCGCGCTGCTGCTCTGCGGCTGCGGGCAGGCGCTTTCCGAGCGGGAGATCGTCCGCGCTGTGTTTTTTGCGCGGCAGCAGGGGGCATACTCCGCCTGTCTGCTGCTGGCCGATCAGAACGCAGAGAGTGACGGCGTGCAGTATAAAACCGCGTCTGCCCGCGGGAACACCGCCGCGCAGGCGCTCCACCTAGCCGAGGACGCTCTGCCGGGCCGGCTCTACTACGGGCTGCTCGACCTGGCCGCACTGCCGCCGGGCTGTGATTGGGCCGACGCGCAGACACTTGGCACGCTGCTCTACGACAAGGCCCAGCCCGCGCCGGAGCTTTCGGTTTTTGTGCTGGACACCGCCGACCACAGCTGGGCCGCGGACGCTGCCTCCCTGTATGAGGACATGAAGGCCGTGGAAAGGGAATACGACCTGCACTGCAGCTTACAGCAGCTTTTTGCTCAGGCGGACGGCTGTGCAGTGCCCGCCTACCGCGCTGACAGCGGGTATGACTTTGCGCTGCTGGCAGCAGACGGAGCTTCCGTGTACGTCTCCGGCTTGCAGGCTCAGCTGGCCGCAGCGCTCTGCGGGCAGACGGGCCGCTTCTTTACGGCCTTTGCGGGTGGGCAGGCCGTCTGTGACACCCGGGTCAACGTCACGGCGGAGGATACCACCGTGCAGCTCCATCTGAGGAATACGGATTTTCAGCCGCTGGGGGCGTACAACGAGGATTGGCAGGCACTGCTCTGCACCGAATTACAGCAGGCGTTCTCGGCCCTGACCGCAGACGATGCCGCTGATTTTTTCCATCTGCAATTCTGGCACGTCAATCTGTGCGGGCCCGGCAGTGCTCTGCCCGTGCCGCGGCTGGAAATCCTATTTGAATAGGCACAGAAAATGCCCGGCCATTTCTGACCGGGCATCGTTTATTTCTGTCAGGAGAGCGTCGACGGACGGGAAATATAGATCAGATTCGTGTCTGCGATAAAGGTCTGGAAGTTGTAGAGCACCAGCACCTCGTCATAGCCCTCTTTTTCAATTGTGGAATCCAAGCCGTATTTGAAGTTGCGGAAATCCACCACACCGATTTTCGCGTAATTCTCGGTCAGGTAGGGCACAAAGCTGTTCGCGTAGCTGTCCTTGACCACCAGAATACTGCCTGTGCCTCGGCCCTCGATCGTTGAATAACCGTTGTTGCCGTCCAAAAAGGCGGCGTACTTATCGCGGGTGTTAAACTTCTGCATATTCACGATGTTTTCCGTCGTTTCCGGCTCGTAGGCGGCCTCGCCCGTGATTTTGTAGATCGTCATCAGGCTGTCGAGCGGGTAGTAGGTAATTTCATCGTTTTCGACGTTCCACAGCCGCGTGGCCGAGTAGTGGGTGCCCTGGAAATCCGTTACCGTGATTGGCTCATGCGCGGCACGGTCAAACGGCGTCAGGCCCTTGAGGCTGCAGAACTGCTCATAGGCACGGTACGCGCCGTTTGGCGTCCAATGGTGGTCGGTCTTGAAATACAGGTATTCGTCCTTCAGGTCTGTGAACGTCCCGCGCAGGTCGATGACATCGGCGCTCTGGCCGACTTTGGCAAAAATATCATCGAGCATCGCGTTTTCATCCACCATCGGTGCGCCTGCGGGCAGCTTTTCCGGGTAGATGACGCTGGCCGACGGGGCCAGCAGGAAGGTGACCTTGCCCGGGTGGTTCGCGGCAAACTCGCTGACGGCCTGTACGTTCTTGGCAAGCTGCTTCCGGGTGGCGTCGTCCACCGTGAACAGCTTTGTGAACATCCAACGGTCCTTACCCAGCAGAATGCCGCCCTCCTCCGCCTTTCGGAACAGCACCTCGTCCGCCGCGCGCTGGGTGTTGACCGCTGCGTCACGCAGGGAGAACTGATCCTGCATCCAGCGGGCAAAGCCGCTCTGCCAGCTGCCGTCCAGCAGTGCGCTCACGCTGAACGCCGGGAGCTGTGCGGCCTTGCGGTTTTCCAGCTCGAGCTGCGTGCGCTTGGGCCACACAATATTGACGAGGGAGAACCCGAACAGCAGCACGGCGCAGAGCACCAGCAGCGGATACCCCGCACGGCGTCTGCCGCCGTTTTTACGGTACACAACCTTTGACATTTGTCCGTTCCTCCTCTCAGAAATTCGCGTACAGCGCAGTAGCGTTCGTGGCGGCCACTACGTAGCAGACACACAGCGCGGTCAGCAAGGCAAACACAAGGAGCTTTGCCACAGTATTTTTGCTGATTTTCTCCCACAGCCAGTGCGGCAGCGCGGACGAGCAGACACAGCCCAGCACCAGCAGCACACCGTAATTGCGCAGGTAGTACACGGGCGAAATGCCGCCCTGGGGCACAAACAGCTTTTGCAGCAACAGACCCAGCGGTGCGCTGGGCTGGTTGGCCGTAAAGATGCCCCAGCCCAGCACCACAAAGAACAGCGTATAGATATGCGGCCAGACCTTGCCCTTTTTGAGATATTTCAGCAGGAAAGTTTTTTCAATCGTGAGCAGCACAAAGTAGTAAAGGCCCCAGGCAATAAAGTTCCAGCTGGCCCCGTGCCAGATGCCGGTAGCAGCCCAGACCAGGAACATATTGAGCAGCTGGCGCGCCTGGCCCTTGCGGTTGCCGCCCAGGGGAATGTAGATGTAATCCCGGAACCAGCCCGACAACGTAATATGCCAGCGCCGCCAGAACTCGGTGATGCTGCCCGAGATATACGGCAGGTTAAAGTTGGCCGGACAGTCAAAGCCGAGCAGTGCGGCCAGGCCGTTGCTCATCTCGCTATAGCCCGCAAAATCAAAGTAGAGCTGTAAACTGTAGGCGATGATGCCCAGCCACGCCAGCGGGGTCGAGACATTCGTCAGCCCAACGCCGCCCGCGCCGATGATGTCGGTCCAGAGTGCGCCGATGGAGTCCGCCAGAATGACCTTCTTCGCAAGGCCGAACACAAACAGCTCTGCGCCGTGCTCGGCCCTTGCCGGCGTGCAGCGGTTCGCGCCGTCGTGCAGCTGGTCGGCCATCTCGCGGTATTTGACGATAGGCCCGACGATCAGCTGCGGGAAGAAAAGCACATACACTGCAAACGTGATGAAGTTTTTCTCCGGCGCGATCTTGCCGGTGCAGACGTCGACCTCATAGCTGATGATCTTGAAAATGTAGTAGCTGATGCCCAGCGGCAGCACCGTGCCGATGTTCAGCGCCGCCAGCCCCAGATGCGCGACTTGGTTGACCGTGTCGATCAGGAAGTTGGCATACTTGAAGTACACCAGCACGCCCAAATTGACGAGCACCGCTGCCAGCGGCAGCAGACCGCGCAGTTTGGCCTTCGCCCGCGCTGTCAGCAGCGCCCACAGGTAGTTAAAGACGATCAGCACGGCGATCAGCGGCAGGAACGCAACACCGGTCCAGCAGTAGAAGATGAGGCTTTCTGCCAGCAGCACTGCATTTTTGGCGCGGCCCGGCACCAGATAATACAGCAGCAGGGAAAGCGGCAGGAAGCAGAACAGGAACACCACACTGTTAAAAACCATGGCGGACTCCCTTTCTTTTGGTGAATTTCATCGTTAGCAAAAAAGGCCGTTGCCGAACGGCAGCGGCCTGCAGGGTACAGGGATCAATCAGAAGTTCAGCGCAGTCTCCAGCGCGGTATCGATGGGGGCGTAGTCGGGGTTGGCGATACCGGCAATGACGATGGCAACATAATTGCCGTTGGTCACAATGCGGGCATCCTTGGCCAGTGCGACCTTGTCGGCAAACTCGGCGTACAGGTCATTGGCGGACAGGCTCTCCTTGTAGGCTTCCAGTTCTGCCTTGACGGCATCGACCTTGCCGTCCTTGGCCTGGGCAACAAAGACGAGACCGCAGTCCGCCTGATCGTTCGTGACATCGCCCTTGTAGCCGACGAGGTTGTCCATCGTCAGCATCAGCTCATTCTCCACGGAGAAGTCATCCAGCGCACGGGGGTTGGCGATGGGGTTCACAGCCTCGATGGCGGCAACAGCGGCATCAAGGTTTGCGGTGTTGGCTTCATCGCTCACGACGATGTCGGTCTCGCCGTCCGCGCCGCCGATGATGCTTTCCGCAGAGGAAGCTGCCTCGGAAGATGCGGCAGCGGAAGTGCTCTCGCTTGCGGCGGGGGCAGAGTCTGCGGAGGAGCCGCAGGCGGCCAGCAGCATGGCGCAGCACAGAATAACAGGAATCAGTTTTTTCATAGGTCAGGTTCTCCTTTTATTATAACACTGTGGTTATTTTCCTCACGTATGGGCATAGCTTGCCCTATACTTTTATAAGAATACACTATTTTCCTGTTTTTTTCAAGGCGTTTCTGGCAAAACCTGCCGCGATACCGGCACAGAATATGTAAATTTTTTATGCCTTGACAATCCCTCCGCGGCAGGGTATAGTCAAAGAAAATTGTAATTTGCGGGGGGGATGCCTGTGCGCAGTCAAAAAGCCCGGGAGACAGCTTGGACCGGGATGCTGTTTGCCTTAGCCATCGCGCTGTCCTATCTGGAATCGCTCGTGTCGCCGTTGCTGGGGCTGATGCCGGCTATTAAATTAGGACTGTCCAACATCGTCGTCATGTACGCGCTGCTGTTTCTGCGCACCCGCACGGCGCTGCTGCTGGTTGTGTTAAAGGCGCTGTTCGCTTTTCTGACCCGCGGGGCCACCGCCGGGTTTCTGTCGCTGTGCGGCGGGGCACTGTCTCTGGCCGTCATGCTTGTGCTGCTGCAGCTGCCGGTCAGCGGGTATATCTTCTGTGCCGGTTCGGCTCTGGCCCACAACCTGGGGCAGCTGGCCGGGGCCGCCGTGCTGCTTTCCAGTGCGATGGCACTGGGCTACGCGCCGGTGCTGCTGGCGGCAGGGCTGATCGTGGGCGGCATCAGTTGCACTTTGTCCCGGGCGCTGTTTGCTGCACTGCCGAAGCAGGCCAGGCAGCAGCGCCGGGGAAGTCCGTTTCAAAAATAAGAATCTTTCTTAAAATTTTTATTTTGCCTATTGACATTTATGCGTACATGCCGTATAATAAAGCCATCGGCACAGGAATGTGTCCTAGGAGCAATTACAAAATAACAGGAGGCAATTCTTATGACTAAGTATGTTTGCACCGTTTGTGGTTATATCGCAGAGGGTTCCATCCCCGAGTTCTGCCCGGTCTGCAAGGCCCCGGCATCCAAGTTCATTGAGAAGAAGGACAACACCTACGTTACCGAGCATGTCGTCGGCATCGCCAAGGACGTTCCCGAGGAGATCAAGCAGGGTCTGCGCGAGAACTTCAACGGCGAGTGCAGCGAGGTCGGCATGTATCTGGCCATGAGCCGTGTCGCTGACCGCGAGGGCTATCCCGAGATCGCCGAGGCCTGGAAGCGCTACGCCTTTGAGGAGGCCGAGCATGCCTCCAAGTTTGCCGAGTTGCTGGGCGAGGTCTTGACCGACAGCACCAAGAAGAACCTGCAGATGCGCGTTGACGCCGAGTGCGGTGCCTGCGCCGGCAAGATGGATCTGGCCAAGAAGGCCAAGGAGCTGAACCTCGACGCCATCCACGACACCGTCCATGAGATGGCGAAGGACGAGGCCCGCCATGGCCGCGGTATGCAGGGCCTGCTGGACCGCTACTTCAAATAATCACTGACCAAGCCGCCCGACGCCCCGGAGCCTGAACGCTCCGGGGCGTTTTTGCATAGAATACGCAGGGGTGGTACTATGCGGCGGTGCAGTGCAAAAGACAGGCGGCAAGCCCGGCGGCGCGGTTTCTGCCTGTTGGCCGTTCTTGTACTGACTGCGGGGGTGCTGTCCCTGAACCGCTACGTCAACACCGTCGTCAAGCCGACGCTGCACGAACTGGCCGAATACGAGGCCCGCTCTGCCGCCGTGCAGGCCATGAACCGCGCCGTTGCTGCGGAGCTGACGCGCTCCCCGGCGCTGTGCGACGCGCTTTTTACGCAGGACTCCGGGCTTGTCAGTCTGGATGCCGCAGCCACCGGGGCCGCGCAGACCCAATTTGTCAGCGCCGTGCAGACCGAGATGGACGCTCTGCCGGAGATCTGCTATGCCGTCCCGTTCGGCAGTCTGACGAACAATTCACTGCTGAGCGGCCTTGGCCCCGGCTGGCTGCTGTCGATCCGGCCCAAGGGGTATGTGCAGGGGGAGATACGCGAGACAACGCAGTCGCTTTCCATCAATACCACACGATACAGCGCGGTTTTGCAGCTGTCCGTCACCGTCAACATGATTTTGGACGGCAGCACGGCAACGCTGACTGTTGCGGCGGACTATCCGCTGGCAAGCCTGCTCGTCTGCGGCGATATTCCGAACGCCTATGCCTCCGATTTGGATTGAATTTGCCCCCGCAGATGTGGTATACTAAGCTGATACCAACAAACGGAGTGTAGCAATATGGAATTAGAGCAGGCCCGCAAGCGCGCCGAAGAACTGCGCGTCATCATAGAAAAAAACAACCGCTTATACTACGACCAGGACGCCCCCGAGCTGGAGGATTTCGAGTACGACGCTTTGAACCGTGAGCTCAAGCAGATCGAAGCCGAATACCCCGAGCTGGTCACGGCCAGCTCACCCACGCAGCATGTGGGCGGCACGGCCAGCAGCAAATTCAGCAAGGTGACCCATGCCGTCAAGATGGAGAGCCTGCAGGATGCGTTCTCGTTTGACGAGCTGCGGGAGTTTGACACCCGCGTGCGGGAGGCAGGCATCCGGCCCGAGTACGTCGTCGAGGCCAAAATCGACGGCCTGTCTGTCAGCCTTGAGTACCGCATGGGCCAGCTGGTGCGCGGCTCGACCCGCGGCGACGGTGTCGTCGGCGAGGATGTGACCGAGAACATCATGACCATTAAGGACATTCCGCATGAGCTGCCAGACGCGCCGGACTTTCTCGAGGTGCGCGGCGAGGTATATATGCCGCACTCGGCGTTTTTTAAATTAAAAGAGCAGCAGGAGCTGGAGGACAAAACGCCGTTCAAGAACCCCCGCAACGCGGCGGCTGGTTCTCTGCGGCAGAAAGATGCCAAGATCACGGCAGCCCGCGGGCTTTCTATCTTTGTGTTCAACCTGCAGCAGGTGGAGGGCAAAACCTTTACCACCCACAGCGAAACGCTGGATTATATCAAGTCCCTCGGCTTCCCGGTATCCCCGCGCTATAACGTATATACCAACATTGAGGATGCCATTGCCGAGATCCAGCGCATTGGCGAAGCCCGCGGCACCCTTGATTTTGATATGGACGGCGCTGTTATCAAGGTCAACAATCTTACTGCGCGTCAGGCCCTTGGCAGCACCAACAAGTTCCCGCGCTGGGCTATTGCCTTCAAGTATCCGCCGGAAGTCAAGGAAAGCATCGTCCGTGATATCGAAGTCACTGTTGGCCGCACCGGCGTGCTGACTCCCACCGCGGTGTTTTACCCCATTTTTCTGGCGGGTACCAGCGTTTCCCGCGCCAACCTGCACAATGAGGATATCATCGAAGCGATGGACGTCCGTATTGGCGATACCATCCAGGTGCGCAAAGCGGGGGATATCATCCCGGAAGTCATCGGTGTGGCGCGCCACGGCGAAAACTCAGTGCCGTACCATATGCCGCGGGTCTGCCCGTCCTGCGGGGCACCGGTGGTACACCTGCAGGATGAAGCCGCCCTGCGGTGCGTCAACCCGGAATGCCCGGCCCAGAGCCTGCGCAACCTCATCCATTTTGCCTCCCGCACTGCCATGGCCATTGACGGCCTGGGCGAAGCAATCGCCCAGCAGCTGATTGACCGCCAGTTGGTGCACTCAGTAGCAGACCTGTACGACCTGACCAAAGATCAGCTGCTGACGCTGGATAAATTCAAAGCCAAGAGCGCTGAGAACCTGCTCAAAGCCATTGCTTCCTCTAAGCAGAACAACCTGGATAAACTGGTGTTCGGTCTTGGTATCCGCAATATTGGCGATAAAGCCGCCGCCCTGCTGGCTGAGCATTTTGGCAGTATGGACGCCCTGAGAAACGCCGCAGCGGAGGACATCAGCAGCATTGATGGCTTCGGCGGCGTGATGGCGCAGAGCGTGGTGGAGTTCTTTGCCAAAGACGGTACTGCGGATTTGCTGCACCGCCTGGCCGATGCGGGTGTAAATATGCAGTGGCACGGCGAAAAGAAGGGAACGGCCCTTGCCGGAATGACGATCGTTGTGACCGGCACACTGCCCACCCTTTCCCGCCAGGAAGCCGAGGCCATGATCGTGCAGAACGGCGGCAAGGCCAGCGGCTCTGTTTCCAAAAAAACAGCCTATGTTCTGGCCGGTGCCGCGGCAGGCTCCAAGCTGACCAAAGCCCAAACGCTC
>OHZC01000327.1_pt1 | contig 17028 bp, 8 predicted proteins | sample 1580361 | NCBI WGS metagenome assembly OHZC01 (sample SAMEA3882532, study PRJEB24775) | human gut metagenome | biome: human-associated habitat; feature: intestine environment; material: feces | place: Netherlands | collected 2009/2010
CCCTCTACGAAGACTACTCCATCGACCGCCACCTCTTTCACTGGCAGAGCCAGTCCACCACCACGCCCGAGTCCAAGACAGGACAGCGCTATCTTTCCCAAAGAGAAACCGGCGGCATCGTCCTCCTCTTCGTCCGAAGCGCCAAGCAGGACGCCTGCCGCAATGCCATGGCCTACACCTTCCTCGGCACTGCAAAGATCGTCTCCCACGAAGGCTCCCAGCCCATCAGCATCATCTATCGCCTCGATCATCCCATTCCCGCGAAATATATCACAAAGACCGATAGCAGCGGCGTGCTGTGATAAAAAGCGGATACGGTGTTTTTTCTCTGCCCTAACACTTGCTTTAGAAATGTATGACTGAAAAAATAATGATTTCATGCATAAAAGTCTGACACGATGAATGTTTTTGACGTCTCTCTGTGTTATAATAAAACTAATTATAGCTATTCATCTCTATGGGAGGCGAAAGAAATGAAAAAATTCACGCAGTGGAAACGGCGGAGTTCTCGTTTCTTTAGCATGCGTCCTAAAACTGAATTGACAACCTACGAGGGTAGGGGGGGGTAACAAAGTAATCTCCTCTGCTTTAGAGAGCCCATTTTCTGATGCGAAAGCGTCGGAAAATGGGCTTTTGACGTGCAAAGAAGAACATGAGGAGGAGAGCACTATGGCCCGCCAACTTCCTTGGAACCGGTATGAAGTGGCACTGCTTTTGGATGCGTATTTACAGATACAAGAGGAACCACAGAAGGAAAAAGAGATTCTTGCCGATCTTTCAAAAAATCTACGGGAAAGAGCCCTGCATCTGGGATATACGATCGATGCGACCTTCCGAAATGAGAATGGTATGAGCATCCAGTATCAGAGGATGAAGTTTCTAATGACGGATGGGGCTGTGGGCTTCGAAGGACCTACCTCCCGGTGTTTCCATGAAGTCGTGGATATCTATAAAAAAGACCGGAACTGGTATCAGATGATCCTGAATAAAGCGAGGAAAGATGCGGGACTTGAAGTCGAGGAGAAGAAGAAAAAAGCACCGATCATTGTGGTGAATGGAGTCCGTGTGGACCAGGGGGCGCCTGAAAAGAATGGGGAAGTGGCCAAGACGCTGCAGCCTGTGCCTGTCATCAAGCATGAGCTAGTCATTCATGAAATGCCTACCAGCACAAACTCTTCGGAGCTCTCTATCGTGGATCGGCTTCATTTCGCTCCTGCACTCCAGCGAAAACTGGAGGAAGAAGGGATACATACCATCAAAGCGCTCCAGCACTTTTTGGCGGACAATAAAGAAAACTATATGATTGATTTCAAAGACTGGCAGGATGAGAATGATAAGCTGCAGGCGTATCTGCGAGATGGTTCTTTTCCTTCTACTGCCTCACGAAGGGAGACACAGGCTGTTCCCACTGGGAATGAAGCAGACGTGGAACATGAGACAGATGAAAGACTCCCCCGATCTATGCGCCTGCTCTCTGAAGAAGACTTTAGCCGAATCCCTCCCTATGCGCAGAAATGGAATATATATTGTCTGGATTTGCCGTTTGAATTGAATGGCAGATTATACACGGTGAGTGTTCATACAGTCAAAGAGTTATACGACTATTTTGCGGTTCATACGATCAATGATGTTTTTTCTCAAGATGACTGGGCACTGCTTCATCTGAAATTGCTTGCGTACCGGAAACGATTTGTGAAGGAGCAGAGACCCGTAGTAAAAGCACAGCCGAAAACAGAAGAGAAGAAAGTGGAGCCTTTGGTCACTGCCGAGCCATCGCAAGCCTATGGGAGAAATGCTGAAGAGGATAAACCCACTCAGCTGACTTGTGATTTGGCGGAAAAAAGAGATTACAAGGGATATCAGCCGCTGGCATTCTGTTATTTTGGGGATGAGACCCAAGTGAGTGGCTGGCGTGATATGTACGTAAAATGTTGTAAAACGCTGTATGAGGATTATCCGAAAATATTCAAAAGGCTGGCGGCGGCATCTCGCAAACAGCCTGGTCCTAGTTATGTAGGAAATTTATTCGAAGCCAACTATATGCATGACGGAGTGTCGATAGGCGATACATGGCATGTAGAAACGAAAATCACGCCGAAGCAGATGATGGGGATTCTCCGCGCCATCGTAAAAAACAGCGATGTGGATTACGAAAACCTCACTTTTACTTTCCTTGTCCCAAAAGATGCGATAGAGCCGGGAAAGGCAGCACCTACAGCTCCCGCCATGCGTGAGCTTGATGATGCACGGACGGCAGAGATGCCAAAGGATACGCCAGACATGAAAGCGGCAGAGCCAGCGTCCAGCGAAGAAGACAAGCTTGCTCAAGTGCTTCGAGAAAAATTCCCTGATGGTCTCCGCCAGCAAAATCTTGCCATGAAGCAATATAAGGCACGCTACGAGGAGATGTTTGGCGAAGCACTCTTGGTGCAGAATGCCATGTTGATGGAGAAGCTACGAGACATCGGAGAGGTGAGAGTGGATGGTCGCATCTATGCGAAGGCGAGTGGCGCAGAGCAGGGGATCTTGGAAGGCATCGCCAAAGACTTGATGAGGCTTTTGGATGAGAGTGCCTCGAGCCTTTACTGGTCCTGTATTTACGAGCATTATAGAAACGAATTTTCAGGGCTCAGTATCTTTACCGAGGATGTCATGCGCTCGGAGCTTATGCCCTTGTTTTCTTCCGACTATGTATGCGGCGAAGTCATTTCCAAGCGCTCGGAGACACAGAGCCGCGGCGAGGAGATCCGCCGGCTCGTGACAGGGTCCCCCGTGGCGATTTCCCTGACAAGCATACAAGAAAAGATCTGGTACTGGCCTCAGAATATGGTCAAGAAATTTCTGGATGGAGTTCCGGGTATCATCAAGGCCAAAGACCTGTATTTCTATGGGCCCAATGTTACTTTGAGTGATACAGAAAAGCAACGGCTCCGCGATGCTCTTCTGGAGGATATAGCGCAGAAACAATTTATCACAAATGTTCGGCTGCGTGAAATCCTGGAAGAAAGTTGCCCGGGCGTTGCGATGGATATGAGCAGTCTGGATGACGCATTGCTTCGGAAAGTACTAGCCATGCTGTATCCCACAGATTTCATCGAAAGGGCAAAGGGGCTTTTTCCCGCGGGACATATGAAAAGCGGAAGAGAGCAGATCCAGGAATACTGCCACTCCCATACCAAACTTTCAACGTCGGATATCAAATGGTTCGCCAAACAGCGCGGGATCCTCGGAAATATCTGCAACTACGTGATGGATGAAATGGTACGTGTATCGCCAGAGGAATGGATCCGAAGAGATCATGTCCATTTCCAAGGAAAAGAGGCACATATCATCCAAAAGATCGGTCAGCAAATGGGGGAAAAAACCTGCATGCCTTTGGAAGAATTTACCCTTTTCCTGTCATTCCCGGATATTGGCATTCCGTGGAATTCCTACGTGCTGGAAAGCTTTCTGTACAAGAATGACGCGATACTTTGCCCGTTCTCACTGGTACAGGCCAATGGCGGTGTCAGTGACAGTGGCGTATACGGTGCTGTGATCAAGAAAGGCTATGCCATCGATTCCTACGATGATGTACTGATCGAGCTGCTTTCCCGCTCGCCTGATTGGCAGACTGAGCAGGAGGCTTTGGACTTTATCGTAGCACATAAACTGCAGGTACTGCGAAAGCTGAAGCAGATCGGAACCATCGTAAAGCAGGCGAAGCGCAAACGGGCACAGCTGGCCACGGCGAATAGCCGACCATAATTCATACTTCTTAGAGGAAACAATATGTACAAATACACATGGGATGAAGAGACTGGAGGCCTATTGCTCCTTCCGGAGCTGTCGAAATTCAGCAAAGAGCCTCGTCCTGTTTACTATAAAGAGCTGGATATTCTAGGCTTTGACAAGTACTGGAATTACCCGAAAGATGACCATGCACCGCTCTTATGGGCGGAAGCGAACAACTATATATACAAAGGTCGCACGATCGCGAAGGTGACCGGCGGAGCGCTCTATACGCCGCCTGGTCTTGTGGTGCTGGACAAAGATCCGGAATCCGGTGGGAAACCGCTCGAATTCGTCGATGTGCCGCATATGTGTGAGAAGAATGCATCGATCATGGAAGCTTTGGTGCAGGAGACCGTGCAGCAGGTGTACCAGACGTATGAATCGTATAAGTCCCGCATCGATGTTTTCTACGTCGCGTTCAGCGGGGGCAAGGATAGCGTGGTGGCACTGGATATGGTGCAGCGCGCACTTCCGCATGAGGCGTTTAAGGTGGTGTTTGGGGATACAGATATGGAGTTTCCTACGACGCTAGCGCTTATAAATGACATAAGGGATGATTGCAAAGAAAACGGGGTCACATTTATTCATGCGAGGTCCCAAATGCGTTCCTTGGATTCATGGAAAGCGTTCGGTCCACCATCACGCAGAATTCGCTGGTGTTGTACCGTACATAAAACAGCACCGGTCATTAACAAGCTATGCGAGATGTACGGATTCAATAATTTGCACGCTATGATGACGACTGGTGTACGAGCTGAAGAAAGTTTTGCCCGCTCCAGTTATGACATGATTAGCATGGGGAAAAAATTAGAAGGGCAGTACAGTTTTCATCCGTTGCTCTATTGGTCCTCTGCGGAAATCTTCTTACACATTTTCAGCAATCACTTACGCTTAAATGAAGCATATAAACTGGGTTTCAATAGGGTGGGATGTATCATTTGTCCGAATTCGTCAGAACGTCATGAGTATATGAAAAAATGTAGTTTCCCAGATTTGGTGAAGGCATATACCGATATTATCGCGGAAACATGTGCAAAGGATTTATCTGGCGATAATCGGAAGCGTTTTTTTGAAATAGGTGCATGGAAAACGAGACTAAGCGGACGTGAGCTGAAGTTTAGTGAAGAAGAGCGCTTTCAGTTTCAAGAGAAGAGTGGGAAGCTGATATTTGAAGTAAAAAATCTGAATGATGATTGGAAACAATGGTATAAAACCATGGGAGATATGGTTCAAGATGACCAAGGGTATCTGCTTGAATATAAAAAAGTATGGCGCCGCTGTGTGTTGCAAACGGGTGCGAAGAATGCATTCATCATAGATAACGAGAAACGAGATAAAAACACGATCGAGTTTGTCAGTTTATTCAAAGCAGTTTTGGCAAAAATGGAATATTGCGTGCAGTGTCAGACCTGCCCTGCGGAATGCCCTAATAGAAACATCGAGATGAAAGATGGTCAATTACATGTGGGCGATAAATGCAGCAGATGTCATGCATGTCTCAAAGTATTAGATGGTTGTCTATATTATCATTCGGTCAGGGGGAGCAAGGATATGAAAACAGTCAAAGGAATCAATCGATATTTTAGCGTGGGCGTTCCTATGGAATGGATTAAAAACTATGTGAAGGATCAGTCTTATGAGCCGGGAAATAAAAAGACCGATGCCATGTATACGTTTTTACGAGATGCCAAGATGACGGAAAAAAGGAAATTGACCGATTTTGGACAGTTCATGCTGAAAAGAGATTTCAACGATGAGAAGACGTGGGCGATTTTGCTGTGCAATCTTGCTTATTCTCCTGCATTTAACTGGTATATCACAAACATTCCTTTTGATGTAGATTACACAAGTGAGGCAGCTGCACTGGATTTGGCGGATGCCAGCAAGCATGCAGTTGGAGAATTCTGGAATGCGTTCAAGACAATTCTGGATTCGAATAGCTGTTTACAGTTGATTGGCTTTGGTATTCCAGAAATCGAAAGCAAAACAACCAAGATGGGCGATGTAAAGAAGAAAATGCTCTCACTGAGACGAACTGCTTGGATGAATCCGGACAGCCTTACTATCCTCTATTCTCTCTACAAATTTGCAGAAGCCTGCGGTGGGTACTACCAATTTTCCCTCTCTACGCTCCTCGATGACTCCATCGAGAGAGACGGCGTCTCTCCGACGCGTATCTTTGGGCTGGGTGAGGATGAGATGAAGCGTATTCTGAATGGTCTCTCCAGCAATTATCCCGACTTTATTTCCGCTTCCTTCACGCTTGATCTTGACAACATCACGCTTCGCAGTGAGAAAACTGCAGATGACGTATTACAGCTTTTCTAAGGGGAATCCATCATGACAGACACGTATGAGAAATATTTCAATATCGATCCGACATACTATGCCGCTGTCACGGCAGAGCTGATCAAAGAAGGGAAAGTCAGCTGGAAGAAATTCTATCCTCATGCGACCTTTGTGAAGCTCTTGGAGACCACGCGCCGCGTCCTTTCTGGCGGAGCGCATCGCTCGATCTGGGTGGAAGGGGCCTATGGTACAGGGAAATCACATGCCGCCCTCACCGTCAAATCCATTCTGGAAGCTTCTGACCAGGAAGTGAGAGACTATTTCGATGATTTCGGCCTGTCTTCTGACCTCCGGGATCGATTTATTTCTCTCAAAAACAGCGGGACCATCTTGACAGTGCATCGCATCGGCTCAGCGAGCATTCACACGGAGATGGATCTCGTCATGGCGGTGCAGCAGAGCATCATGGCAGCGCTAAAGGAAAAAGGACTTACGAATCATGGTGCACTCTCTATGAAAGATGCCTTTTTGAAATGGGCAGAAGATGCAGCGAATAAAGCATTCTTTGATGCGAAAATTCATGATATCAAGTACATCATCGATTTCAGCCAGATGAGTGCGGATGAAGTCATCGAAAAACTGAAAAATGGAGATGCTGAAGAGACGGAAGACCTGATGGCGAAGGTGCTGCAGGTCCTGAAGGACAATGGATTTGCGGGACTTTTGACGAATGCGAACCAGATGTCTGCCTGGATCAAAGACATTATCGCTGCGAATCATTTGTCTTCCATCCTCTTTATCTGGGATGAATTTTCAGAATACTTTATCAGCCATCCGGTGGGTTTGACAGATTTCCAGACGCTGGCGGAAATCAGTGAGTCGCAGCCGTTCTATTTCATGGTCGTGGCGCATCAAAGTAGGAACTTGTTCGCCGATGCCAATGTGGCGAAAAAGATTCTGGATCGTTTCGAGTCGCCGGTCAAGATCGAACTGCCGGAAAACATGGCATTCAAGCTGATGGCACAGGCCATGCGCGTGACATCCGATTCCGCCCTGAAAGCGGAATGGGCTTCAGATAAAGCAGATCTGAATCTGGAACTCGGCGCGGTGCGGCGTCATATCATCGAAAGTTCGCAGCGCAGCAACCGCGCCGGGCAGAAAATGAATCTGACGGATGAAGAATTGCAGGCCATCACGCCGATGCATCCCTATGCGGCTCTTTTGCTGAAACATATCGCGACGCTTTTCAATTCGAACCAGCGCAGCATGTTTGACTTCATCATCAGCAATGATATGACGGATGCGAAGGGGTTCAAATGGTTTATTCATAACTTTGGTGCCACCACGGAGCCGAACCTTCTGACCATCGATCTTCTTTGGGATTTCTTCTGCGGGCAGCAGAAGGCGGGACTCAATGATGATGTACGAGGCATTCTCGATACATACAATACGATGCAGCTGGATAAGCTGGTAGACAATGAAAAGAAGGTCGTGAAGACCATTCTCCTCTTCCAGGCGATTTCTCTTCACATCGTGGACAATCCTCTGCTGGTGCCCAATGATGAAAATCTGGATATGGCATTCTCAGGGACGGAATGGCTTCCTGGGCAGGCTGTGAATATCGCGAAGGGGTTGGTGGAAAAGGGACTCATTTTCCAAAAACCGACGGGCAGCGGCAAGCTGGAATACTGCGTAGCCAATGCAGGCAGCGGTACAAGTATGGAGAAATATCGTGAGAAGGCAGAAAAAGAGGCGAAGACGTCGGCCCTCATCACCAATGGAAAATTGCTGGAAACCATTGCGATCCCTGTCGCGATTCGAGGACGTTTCCTTTTGAATGACAACGGAACGGGCGATGAGTCATTTGGCCGTATCGCTACGCGTCTGCAGAATCTTCGTGCGTCCAATCGCTTCAAGACCATGGCAACCTTTGCGATGGACTCCATTGAAATGCTCAAAATCGAGCAGAAGATCCGGGAACGGACAAAAATCATGGATGACAGCTGGGTGATCATCGAGGCACTGACGCCGATGGGAACCGATCTCAAGAAGCAGTACATCGATAATCTGGCATTCAGTTTCTACAATGCACAGAAAAATAAGGCGCAGGCGGAGCACTACGAAAAACAGGCGATGACTGTTTTGTCGGATTGGAGCAATAAGATCATGCAGGGCGCTTTCATGGTGTACACGAAGGCTGCTCCGAATGGCGAACGCATGGCGAATCTGGAAGCATTGCAGCATTTCCTCACCGAGCTGGATCATGAAGTATATTTCTACGGTGTCGAGCAGTATGATCTGACGGATACGATGTACAGCCAGTATGCACTGGCGCAAGGTGCACTTTGCGGGATCCATGAAAAGCTGCAAGGGGCGTATAAGAGCAGCAATAAAAAGAGTTTCGAAGTGGCATTGAAAGGTGCCTGGGAGGTGGCAGACTATTGGAAGAGACCAGAGCTCACCAGCCTTCCGATCGTTCAGATCAAGAAGAAGGTGGAGGATCTGATCGAGAAAGGGTTTGCCAGCAAAGCAGGCCGTGTCTCGCTTTCAGATATCTGGAATGAATTGGAGCAGCCGCCTTTCGGTTTCATGCCATGCAGTGCGGCTGCGCTGGTGATGGGCTTTGTGCTGAAGGAATATGCGAATATTGAATATTTCTGGAGCAATGGCTCCCTGACAAAACCCATGTCACCGGATACCATGAAGACGATGATCGCCGAAGCGATGACCGCAGGAAATGATCGCAAGAAGAAAGAACAGTACATCGTCACAATGACGCCGGAAGTGAAAAAGTTCCTCCAGGTGACGGCGGCTTCCTTCCATATCTCGGAAGACAGATGCAATAGTGTAGAAGACGCTGCGACATCGATCCGCATCAGGATGAAGCAGTTCGAATTTCCGCTGTGGACTGTGAAGTCGCTCCTCTCTAAAGAAGCGCTTCTCTCGGGGAAAGAGCTACTTTCAGATATGCTGGATGGATATAGCACGATCGCCAATGGCTCGCAGGAAGAAGCCAGCAAAGCAGCGGAAGCCATCGGAAAGGTAGCTCTCGATCACCCATCGGTGGCGGATGACTTGCAGCTTCTTTGCCAGTCTGATAAGACGCGGCAGGGGATGGTCGCCTACGTGGCATCGTATCAGGATGGACTTCTGCCAAGATTGGCACAGGAAATCGCAGACGGCGGCAAGTACCTCATGCGTATCAAGTCTGGATTCGATGCGGGGGAAGCAAACTGGGTATGGCGGAAAGAAACGGCGGATAGAGTCATCTCGAACGTGATCCTGGAATACCAGATCGTCGCAGAAAGCAGCCGATGCATCGGTCTGTATCACTCATATAGTGAGGCTGTGACGGGTTGGGTGACCAAAGCCCAGCAGATCAAGCTGCCGTACGAGATCGTGCGGCCGATGGTGGGATCGCTCGGTGATTTCTTGAAAGCACTGAAACAGCTCCTTGAGACGCGCACCATTCAGGATAAAGCGGCATTCTATCAGCTGCTTTGTCAGGAGGGCAATGCATTTATCGATTTCTACAATTCGCAGCAGCGCTATTTCATGGATGCCGTCTCCAGCTTTACGGAAGGTATGGATGAAGACAGCAAGAAGAAACTGTATCTGGAATTGCCTGCCGGACAGCTTGGCGCGGACTCGACCCGCTACTATAATCTGGTACAGGAACGCGTCGTACGGTATCAGCAGTATAAGGAAAAGAAGGAACTACAGGAAGAATGGCGCAGTATAACGGATACGGAGAACCCTAAAGATTGGTCTTCGCGGAATAAAACGCCAATTCTTTGCCTCTTCAAGAAAGAGGAGCAGGAAGCAGCACAGCGATTCCTGCCGATCATCGGGAATCCGAATGCTTCCGTAGATATGGTCAAGAAAGCCGCTGAATATCTGGCGTCTTTGAATCATGCTGGCTTCTTCCGTCGGGTAGATGATACAGACTATGTAGATGCTTGCTTCATGAAGTGTATCGTCGGGCCGGAAAGCGTGCTGTTGCACGATTTGGCGGACATCAGGAAGAAACTTTTTGAATATGATTGTAATGTGTATGGCTGGTGGAACAATCCAAACATCAGAGGCCGCTTGAAGATGATGTTCAAGAAAGAATATGAACTGCATGGGAAAGCGGAAGCGGAGCAGATTTTCGAGCATATGTCTGCTGATCAGCTGCGTGAATATCTGCGGGATAAACTGATGGACCCTGATTTTGGCCGGGAGATTCTGAAAGGCCAGAGATGAGGTGGCTCTCATGGAATGCAATACTATGGATCAATGCTTCGATCGGATAGAAACCTATTGCCAAAAGGAAATCACGGGGCATCCTTTGTTGGTGAATACAGAGAATGACCATGATTTTCAATGTCTCGTCAAGCGTATGCGGATCGATGGGAATAAAACCTGCGTTTTTGTGCATGACTATTGTGGGAAGGGTTTACCTCAAATCGATGCCCTTTTTCGTGATGTAAAAAAGAAAGGCTGTTTTGTCGTGATTGGTCTTTCTTCCTATGCCATGCTGCTCGGTAAGAAGAGGGCGGAAGAACTGATGGCGAGGTTGCAGGAGCTTTCTGTGGCGGGGCATCTCATTGTCTTGCTCTCGCATATGAAGGAGATCCGTCTGTCTAGGATGCAGCGGGACCAGCATTTATCATATCGGGTGCTCTTGCTTGAGGGGGATCCCACGCCTCTTCCATCGATTTATCTCGCATCACCGGAGGAAAACTCTTTCGGTCAATCGGTGCTGCCGAATATCCAGGCACTGCTTGAAAAGCTGGAGCAATATGATCCGGAAGAGAAGGAAATGCTATTCGCCGTGCGAACCGGTCTTCCCAAGGAAATCTTTCGTGAGTCCATGTATTCCATCCGCAGCTCGAGAGGTATATTTGAAGAGCTGGTGAAAGCCTATCCGGTACTGAAAGGCGCGCTCAAAGAGTGCTGGGGCACGAAGGAGGAATGGGCGTGGTTTGCCAAGTACTGGGAAGAATCTCTATCATGGAGTGCTTTGGCAAAAAGGTGCTTCGGGCTTGAGACGCATTTTTCTACGATTCTGAAGCAGGAATACGGGCAATCGGATGAGAGGGAGACATGGCTGTACTGGCTTATTCTCAAAGTACAAGGAGCATCAGAAGATGCCTACTTGTCGTATGCGCTGGGAAAGAGCCAGCATTGGCAGGATCTTTGGGAGCATATTTTCCTATCACTGGTTTCGCTTTCCTTTCAAAAGAGAGAATTTGAAAAGTATTGCGAGGGACGGAAACGATTGCTGGAAGGTCAAGCCATTCCGGCGACTTGGGTGAGTGTCTATCAGGATGCCATTGCACAAAAAGGGAGAGACGCCATCTGGTATCTCTTTTCAGGGACTGACTGGGAAGAGAAAACACTGTTCCAGTGCCTTGCTGACTATGACTATACGAAAGAAGAAGTCATGGGTGTGCTGAAGACGCATTTCCCTGAGCTTTTTGCTTATATGAAATCGTTCACTTTTACCACGCATCAGAAGGTGCCGGAAGGCCTGATGCCTTTACTGACGAAGTATTTTGACGACTACAAGTGGCAGAAGCTGATCAACCATCTGGCTCCGGATTTCAAAGCGCAGGTGAATGCACTGGCAGAGCATCGTGTCTACAACCAGTTCCCTATTCGCAGTCTGGCTTTGAGTCAGATGAAAAAAGAGAATACGAAGATGTACTTCGTCGATGCGCTTGGTGTGGAGTATCTCTCCTATATCTTGGAAAAGTGTAAGACGTATGGTCTCTTGCTCTCTATTCAGGTGGTGCATGGGGAGCTCCCGTCCATTACATCGCAGAATACAGAGTTCATGAATGCTGATGTAATAAATATCAAAGATCTGGATGCGCTGAAGCATGAGAGCCAGACTTATAACTATGAGAAACAAAAGATTCCGCTGCATCTCGTGGCAGAGCTGAAAGCGATCGATGATGTGCTGCAAACTATCCGCGATGGACTTTTGAATCAGGAAATGAAGAGTGCCATTATCATTTCTGACCATGGTGCGACCCGTCTGGCTGTCTTGAATGACGAAGAGTATGGAGCCGAGTTCATTGTAGGAGAGTCCAAAGGGAAACATAGCGGACGTTGCTGCCAGGTGGAAGAAGATCCTAGGATTCCGTTTGCTGCGTATGAAAATGGGTATTCCGTCCTTGCCAATTACATGCGCTTCAAAGGCAGCCGGAAGGCGGATGTGGAAGTGCATGGCGGGGCGACACTGGAAGAGACACTCGTGCCGTTGCTTCAGATTTCTTTGAAGCCAAAGGATCCGACGGTGGAATTCCAGCCAGCACTGGTGCAGCTCAGAAAGAAAGAAGTGGGCGAGCTCCTCTTGGTCACGAATTTTGACATGGCGGATCCCTATATCATCGTGAACGGAAAGACCTATCGAGGAAAACTGGATACGCATCGAAGACGTGCCATCATTCCTCTCCCGGATATGAAGAGAACGCATGATTATATGGCGGATATTTATGATGGAGATACCTTACTGAAAGAGCAGGTAGCCTTCCACGTCAAGAAGGAAGTCGCCAAGGACAATCTGGGTGATATTTTCTAAGGAAATAGGGGTGAATCGTAATGATAGAATGCACGCAGCCGGAAGAATTTGTGAATAAGCTCCGCGATGCTTTCGATGCGATGGCGGTTTATAAAGACTTGAAGAAGAATAATTTTATCTCTGCCTTCAAATTGCCCTCTTTTATGCGGGACTGGGTGATCGGGCGCTTTCAGGATGATGATGGCGAGGTCGATGTGGGAGAGGTGACGGATTTCATTCATCGTTTTATACCGAAAAAAACGGACTGGCCGCACATGTTGAATGAGATCGTCCATCAGGAGGACTTGGTGACTTGTCTCACCAAAGTTTCCGTCTACATTGACATCAAGACAAGCGAGATTTCCTTTGAGCTTCCTGATTTTGGCTTGCAGCACAAGGACACGCACATTCCGGATGTGGTGTGGTCAAAGTGCAGCAAGGATCTGCTGAAAAGCGAAGAAAGCTGGGGCATTGTGAAGCTGGGATACCAGCCGCCGGAGGGAAAGGAAAAAGGCAAGATTACGCTGGAAGGGTATCAGGATTTCTGTCCCTACGGCGTTGATTTGGACGAATTCTGCAGTGCCAGAGAAGATTTCACGCTGGAAGAATGGGTGGATATCATCTTGGGGGCGGTGGATTATAATGCGGCAGGGTATAAAGATTTCACGCAAAAGCTCTGTGTGCTCCAGCGACTTCTTCCTTTTGTGGAAAAGAGAGTGAATCTCCTTGAGCTTGCTCCGGGGGGTACAGGGAAATCTTATCTCTTCGGGCAGGTCAGCCGTTATGGCTGGTTGGTATCTGGCAAGGTGACGAGAGCCAAGCTCATCTATGATCTGGGGAAGAAGAAAGATGGGATCGTGGCTCTGCGCGACTTCGTGGCACTGGATGAGATCCGCGAGGCAGAGTACATGCAGGATACAGAAATTCAGTCGGCGCTGCAGGCGATCATGGAAAATGGGAAGTATCGTGCACCGGATAATCATGAAGTGAATGTGGACGCAGGAATCATTTTTTTAGGAAATATTGCTTCGCAGGCGATGAATGAGTATACAAATATGTTCACTGAATTGCCGAAGCCATTCCGGCAGCCGCAGTTTCTGGATCGTATCCATGGTTTCATCAAAGGCTGGGATTTGCCGCGCATGACGGATGATATGAAAGTCTGTGGGTGGGCGCTAAATTCGGAATATTTTGCCATGATCATGCATCAGCTCCGCGATGAATCGTCCTATCGTGCGGTGGTAGATGAGCTGGTCGAGCTCCCGAAGGGGGCAGATACGCGTGATACAGAAGCTGTAAAGCGTATGGCGACAGCATACTTGAAGCTCCTTTTCCCTCATGTGACGGAAGCAAGCGCGATCTCATCAAAGGATTTTCGTATGTATTGTTTGCGCCCTGCAATGGAAATGCGTGCCATCATGCGTATGCAGATGGGGTTTGCAGATCCGCAGTATCAAGGCAAGATGATTCCAGATTTCAAAGTGAAGGAGATGTAGTCTTGCGAAAAGGGAAAGAAGAGATCTGTATCGCATGCGGGAAGAAACCGCTTTCCAAAGATGAGGTAGGTATTAACAAAAAACTGCTTGGCTCCGATGTGGAGGCATTCTACTGTCTGGACTGTCTGGCAGACTACTTGGAAGTAGAGCCGCAGGATATTTTAGATAAGATCGAAGAATTCAAAGCTGAAGGCTGCAGGCTTTTCGAGTGAGAAGGTGTTTCTTATGATATATGCAGATAATGCTGCGACGTCTCCTTTAAGTCCCACGGCTTTTGAAAAGATGAAGCCGCTGATGCTGGAAGAATTCGGTAATGCTTCACAGTTATACTCATTTTCCAGAAATCCTCGGGCTCTTTTGCAAGAGGCCCGGGAAATCATTGCAGGGTGTATTCATGCTGCACCGGAAGAAATATTCTTTACTTCCGGTGGGTCGGAAAGTGATAACTGGGCCATCAAAGGACTTTTAGAAAAAGATGACTACCGGCAGACGGTGACATCATCTTTTGAACATCATGCAATTTTGCATTCCTGTGAGACGATCGAAAGACTGGGGTTCCCTGTGTCCCATGTTTCACCAGATCACAGCGGTCATGTGACTGTAGATGCGCTGGCAAGGGCACTTACCAAGAAAACGAAGCTGGTCTCCATTATGATGTCAAATAATGAGCTCGGAACCATCCAGCCCATCAAAGAGCTGTGCGAAATAGCGCATGCCCATGGTGCCCTCTTTCATACAGATGCGGTGCAGTCGATGGGGCATATTCCCATTGACGTCCGGGAGCTTGGCGTCGACATGATGTCAGCCTCTTCCCATAAATTCAATGGGCCTAAAGGCATCGGATTTCTCTACCTTCGAAAAGGAACGCGCATCCGTCCTTACATGGATGGTGGAGCGCAGGAACGTGGCTTGCGGGCTGGTACGGAGAATGTAGCGGCAATTGTCGGGATGGCGGCGGCATTGGAGGAAAATGTTCGTCATATGACTGCCAATCATCAGCACCTGATTTCTTTAGAGCAGATCATCTTGCAAGCGTTGGATGCATCGGGAATCGACTACCTGAGAAATGGTACAGCGCCGCAAGTCCCAGGGAATATGAGTCTTTCCTTCAAAGGTATGGAAGGGGAGATGCTGCTCCATCGCTTGGATCTGAAAGGGATTGAAGTGTCGACGGGCTCTGCGTGCAATAGTGAAAAGACGGAGGTCTCTTATGTACTGAAGTCGATCGGGCTGGATGAGGCCTATGCTTTGGGCACGATCCGTATATCTTTAGGAAGGTACAACACGACGGAGGAAGCGGAAGCGATTGCGCGGGCGCTGGTGCAGATCTGTAAAGAAAGAGTATAGGTTGAAATCTCTCTATGCCTTGGGGCATAGGGGGATTTTTATTTCCGGCGTCACCCGGTCTCTTTTTGCGGCCTTTCGGAAGCGGCAGTCATTTTCATTTCCCTTTCCTTCCCCTGTATGGTAAAATATAACAGTCATACTGACATGAATAATAAAGAATAGAGAGGCGAAACTTATGGCTCATTGCAATGAAAATTATCTGAATCTTCAGGGTGCATACCTGTTCGCGGAAGTCCGCAAGAAGCAGGAGGCGTACAAAGCCGCGCATCCGGATGCGAATATCATTTCCCTTGGTATCGGTGATGTGACGCAGCCGCTGGCTCCGGTCGTGATCGAAGCGATGAAGAAGGCTGTCGAGGAAATGGGACATGTGGAGACGTTCCGAGGCTATGGTCCGGAGCAGGGCTATCTCTTCCTGCGTGAAGCGATCGCGAAGCATGATTTCCAGGATCGCGGATGTGATATTTCCCCAGACGAGATCTTTGTCAGCGACGGTGCAAAGTGCGATGTCGGCAATATGCAGGAGATCTTTGCAGAATCGGATATCGTCGCGATCACTGACCCGGTGTATCCGGTCTATGTGGACAGCAATGTCATGGCTGGCAGAAGCGGCAAATTCGTGCGCGGGGCGTATGAACGCTTCGAATATCTGCCGTGCTATGAAGAATGCGGCTTCAAGGCAAATCTGCCGTCTCATGATCCGATGATCATCTATCTGTGCTCGCCGAATAACCCGACCGGCTCTGCGCTGACGAAGAAGGATCTGACGGTATGGGTACGCTATGCACAGCAGACGGGCTCTGTCATTTTCTTCGATGCTGCGTATGAAGCATTCATCACGGAAGATGATGTGCCGCACAGCATTTATGAGATCGAAGGAGCGAAGGAAGTCGCTATCGAGTTCCGTTCGTACTCGAAGACGGCTGGCTTCACCGGCGTCCGCTGCGGGTATTGCGTCGTTCCGAAGGAGCTGATGCTGGAAACGAAGAAGGGCGAGAAGATCTCGGCAAACCAGCTGTGGGATCGCCGCCAGTGCACGAAGTTCAATGGCTGCTCTTATATCGTGCAGCGCGGCGCAGAAGCGATCTATACCGAAGAAGGCCAGAAGCAGATCCAGGAAACGCTGGATATCTATAGAAAGAATGCTGCGGTCATCTTGGCCGGTGCGAAGGAAGCGGGTCTTCCTGCCTGCGGCGGCGTGAACAGCCCATATGTATGGCTGACGGTGCCGGAAGGTATGACGAGCTGGGATTTCTTTGATTTCCTGCTGAATGAGGCGGAAATCATCTGCACGCCGGGCTCCGGCTTCGGTCCGTGCGGGGAAGGCTATGTCCGTCTGACTTCTTTCAATACGCCGGAGCTGACGAAGGAAGCGGTAGAACGCATGAAAAAGGCACTGGCTGCCAGATAAGCTGAACGATAAATTGGGGAGGGGTTGAATCGCGCTTTTGGTTGATTATCGAAAGGGGCAGAGGGTTCAAAAGGTTCAAAGGGTTCAAAGGGGGCGGTGCGGCGCCAGATTCTTCGACTCGGTTCCAACGGTTCTGAGTGGGCATTTTCAAACATCCGACA
>OHZC01000331.1_pt1 | contig 16817 bp, 11 predicted proteins | sample 1580361 | NCBI WGS metagenome assembly OHZC01 (sample SAMEA3882532, study PRJEB24775) | human gut metagenome | biome: human-associated habitat; feature: intestine environment; material: feces | place: Netherlands | collected 2009/2010
GGTGTTCACCAGTTGGGTTGTACCGCCGCGCAGGGTATCCATCCATACAGTGCAGTAATTTTCAATTTCCGGGTGGTTCAGCAGCATTTCCCGGCTCATGATGGCGACATCGCGCGCGGTGGAAAGGTGGCCGTCTTCATCCAGCCCGCAGGCATTGCGGAACGTGGTGCTCTGCATACCCAGCTCTTTGGCGCGGGCGTTCATGCGCTCCACAAATACCGGCTCGCTGCCACCAATAAATTCGGCAACGGCTACTGCGGCATCATTGGCGGAGGAAATACAGATGGCTTTCAACATTTCATCTAATGTCAGCTGTTCGCCGGGTTCCAGCCAAATCTGGCTTCCACCCATATGATAGGCGTGTTCGGATACGGGGACGGTATCACTCAGGCTGACCTTCCCTGCTTCCAGTGCTTCAAAGGTCAACAGCAGCGTCATAATCTTGGTGATGGAGGCGATAGGGCGGGACTCGTCGGCGTTCTTTTCATATAAGACTGTGCCGGAATCTTCATCAATCAGGATAGCCGCCTGGCAGGGAACATCAAAATCCCGATCGGTGGCCGGGTTAATATCCAGCGCTGCACAGGGCAGCGCATTCAAGATAAAAAATAATCCCAAAATCAGGGCTGCAACCCGCTTTTTCATGACCAAAGCCTCCCCTGCCATCGTCTTTGGCCGGGCGCTGCCCGGCAAGAATGTTTTTTGCTTTGGTGATATTGTATGCGGTATAAGGGATGTTTATTGCAGCCGCATGGTATTACCACTCATCTTTTTCTGTGTGGGCGGTGGAGCCTTGTCAGAATGGGCAGATTCTATTATAATACTGATAGAGCGTTAACCAATAGAAGGACGGAATACGATGAGAGTTTGTTTTTATACCCTCGGCTGTAAAGTCAACCAGAACGAAACGGGTGCGTTGGCCCAGCTGTTTGAGCAAAATGGGTTTACCGTAGTGGAAGAAAAAGACGGTGCGGATGTTTATGTGGTCAACAGCTGCACCGTGACGAACTTTGGCGACCAGAAAAGCCGCAAATGGCTGCGCCGCGCCAAACGCGAAAACCCCGGCGCGGTGACAGTTCTGACGGGCTGTTACCCGCAGGCGTTCCCGGAAGAAGCCGCTAAAATTGAAGAAGCCGATGTGGTAACGGGTTCCGGCAACCGCCACGCCATTTTGCAGGATGTGCAAAAAGTGTTGAACGGCGAGGAAACCAAGGTGGTGGACATTCGCCCGCACCAGAAGGGCGAAAGCTTTGAAGAACTGCCGATGGACCGCTTTGCAGATCACACCCGCGCATTTGTGAAGGTAGAAGATGGCTGCAACCGCCGCTGCGCTTATTGCGTGATTCCCCGCGCCCGCGGCCCAGTGCGCAGCCGCAGCGAAATAAGCATTCTGGAAGAACTGCGCCGCCTGGCGGCATCCGGTTACTGTGAAGTTGTGCTGACGGCAATCAGCCTGCCCAGCTATGGCAAAGATACCGGAACGGGCCTGGCGGAGCTTGTGGAACATGCGGCGGCTGTGACGGGCATTGAGCGCATCCGCTTGGGCAGCCTTGACCCGGATATGCTGACGGATGACGATATCCGCCGCCTGGCTGCTGTGCCGAAGCTTTGCCCGCAGTTCCATCTGAGCCTGCAAAGCGGCAGCAGCAAGACTCTGCGCGCCATGCGCCGCCCTTATACCACGGAACAGTATGCCGCCGTTGCCGCAAAGCTGCGAGAAGCTTTTGGCGAGGAAAACGTGAGCATTACGACCGATGTGATTGTGGGCTTTCCCGGTGAGACGGAGCAGGATTTTGAGGACAGCATGGCATTTGTGGCAGGACAGCGCTTTTTGAAAGTACATGTTTTCCCCTATTCTCGCCGCGAAGGAACGCCCGCGTTCGATTTTCCGAATCAGGTTCCGGAGCATGAAAAGGAATCCCGCAGCCGTCGCATGACCGCCGCTGTGGAGGAGGTACGCGCTGCCGAAGCAGCCGCTATGCAGGGCCGCAAAGCCAGCGTGCTGCTGGAAACGCCGCTGTCCGCCACAATGTTCACCGGCTACACGAAGCAGTACCTGCCTGTGCTGGTCAGCGCACCCGGGCACAAGACCGGCGACATTGTGGAGGTCACGCTGGGTGCCTGGGACGGGAAACGGTGCAGGGCGGAGATCGTTTGATTTATATTGATTGTTGCAACGCCGTTATTCATGCTCGATGTGGGAGGCAATGCTTGTATCGACCCGCGGGCGGATGCAGGCATCCGCCCTTGCAAGCCGGAGAGGCCGCCGCGCCGCAAGAGATATTGCATTCATTCTGCAGGGAAATCTCTGGATTTTACAGAGATTTTCCTGTTTTTTGTTGCCTGCCCTCTTGCAAAAAGTATGGATTTTTGGTAAAATTTTAACAGGAGCGGGTGTACCCGCTGATACGTCACTTTTGGAGCAAACAGAGCAAAACAAAGGAGCAATTACAATGAGAGGCATTTACACCCCCGTAACGGATATCCGTCGCAAGGTGTTCACTGAGGTTGCCCGCATGGCCTATGAGGTCAACGAGCTTTCCGACTACGAAAAGCTGATGCGTGAGCTGCCCTTCAAGATCATTCCCGGTGAGGAAAAATCTCTGCGCAGCAGCATCTTCCTGGAGAGAGCCATCATCTCCGAGCGCGTCCGTCTGGCCATGGGCATGTCCCTGCGTCCGCTGGATGAGAGCGTGCCCGCCAGCGAGGGTCTGGAGCACAGCGTTATTGCGGACAAGTACTACGAGCCGCCGCTGATCAATGTCATCAAGTTTGCCTGCAACGCCTGCCCGGAGAAGGTCATCAAGGTCACGGCCATGTGCCAGGGCTGCCTGGCGCACCCCTGCCAGGAGGTCTGCCCGAAGCACGCCATCAGCTTCCGTAACGGCAAGAGCCACATTGACCAGAGCCTCTGTGTCAAGTGCGGCCGCTGCGTCAACAGCTGCCCTTACAGCGCCATCGTCAAGACCGAGCGCCCCTGCGCCGCGGCCTGCGGTATGGGTGCCATCCACTCCGACGAGCATGGCCGTGCCGAGATCGATTATGATAAGTGCGTTTCCTGCGGCATGTGCTTGGTCAACTGCCCGTTCGGCGCTATCGTTGACAAGGGCCAGATCTTCCAGCTGATCCAGTCCATCAAGCGCGGAGATGAAGTCATCGCCATCGTGGCACCTGCCTTTGTCAACCAGTTCCCCAACATGACCCCCGCCAAACTGCGCGAGGCCATGAAGCGACTGGGCTTTGCCAACACTGCAGAAGTTGCCATTGGTGCTGACCTGTGCACCATTGATGAAGCGCATGACTTCCTGGAGGAAGTTCCCTCCAAGCACCCGTTCATGGGAACCTCCTGCTGCCCGGCATGGAGCATGATGGCAAAGACCGCCTTCCCGGATCTTGCAAAGAACATCTCCATGACCATGACCCCCATGGTCTTTACCGCCCGCATGATGAAGCAGGCCGACCCCGAGGCCCGTATGTGCTTTATCGGACCCTGCGCCGCCAAGAAGCTGGAAGCTTCCCGCCGCACCGTCCGCTCTGATGTGGACTTCGTGCTGACCTTCGAGGAACTGGCCGGCATCATCGAGGCCAAGGATATCGACGTGGCCAACCTCGAAGTCGACCCCGATGAGATCGATCTGGTCCACGCTTCCGGCGCAGGCCGCGGCTTCGCACAGTCCGGCGGCGTCGCCAAGGCTGTCGCCGACAAGATCAAGGAGTGGCATCCCGATATGGACGTCAAGATCGCGTCCGCACAGGGCCTCGCCGAGTGCAAGAAGCTGCTGATGCTGGCCAAGGCCGGCAAGTACAACGGCTACCTGCTGGAAGGCATGGCCTGCCCGGGCGGCTGCATTGCCGGTGCCGGTACGCTGGCTGACCCCGCCAAGAGCGTTGCTATGCTGAACAAGTACAAGAACGAGGCCGCCATGAAGGTCGCCACCGAGACCCCGTATCAGGATTCTCTGGATCTGCTGCACTATTGATATGTAACTGAACAGCCCCGCATGGAGATGAAAACTCCATGCGGGGCATTTTTTTGCGGTGATTTGCGGGCCGATGCGAGCATCGGCCCCTACAGGGAGCATATTTCCGCTTGCAGCGGCGAAAACGCCTGCGGGCGGATATGGGATCCGCCCCTACCGATTCGGCAAAGCGTTTCTTACTTGTGGTACTTCATTCCCGCGTTGATCGTGCAGGCGCGGTAGAGCTGCTCGGTCAAAACAAGACGCGCCAGCTGGTGCGGCAGCGTGATGCGTCCCAGGCTGATGCGGGCCTGTGCGGCGCGCTTGACGCTGTCATCCAGCCCGTGGGAGGAGCCGATGACAAACGCCATATCCCCTGCGCCGCTCATGGCGCGGTCTGCAATCATAGCAGCCAGATCCTCACTGGATACCTGCTTGCCCTCGACACAGAGCGCAACGAGATACGCACCCCTGCGCACGCTGGCCAGGATAGCCTCCCCCTCCTTTTGCAGCGCTTTGGCGATCTGCCTGTCGCTGGCGTTCTTGTCGGCAATCTGCACCTCGGGCAATTCGATAATACGGAAATTGCAGAAGCCGCCGAGGCGCTTCTGGTATTCGGCCACGCCCTGCGCAAAGTAGGCGGCGTTCATCTTGCCAATGGCAATCAAATCAATATTCTGCATAGGCTCCCCCGCTCAAAATTCAATATACGGGCTGACCTCGCTGCGGGACTGGGTCTGAATCAGCACGTCCCGTCCGGGCTGGATGCCCGCAGCCAGCAGCACATTATAGACGGTGGTCATGACCAGCTCCGGCGAGTTGTTTGTCTGGCTCAAATGGCAGAGCGCAAACTTTTTGCAGCCGTCCTGGATCAGGTCCAGAATCTCCGCCGCGCAGGCCTTGTTGTCCAGATGGCCGCGGTCACTGGCAATGCGCACCTTCAAATAATACGGGTACGGCCCGCCGTGCAGGCTGAATGCGTCATAGTTGGCCTCCAGCGCGACGAGATCGCAGCCCATCAGGTTGTCCTGTACGACGGGCGTCAGGTAGCCGAGGTCGGTGGCGAACGCCATGACGCGGCCTTCCGGTGTGCGGATGCGGTAGCCGCAGCAGGGCACATCATGGCTGGTGGGAAAGCTCGTCACCGTGAAGCTGCCGATTTCCAGCGTCTGACCGTCCACAGGGATTGCCTCCACCGCGGGCGGAATCGTGCCGCGGGAGGCCAGCGTATCCAGCGTATCGGCACATCCGTACAGCGGGACGGGGTGCTTTTTCAAAAAGGTATCCAGTCCCGAGACGTGGTCGGAGTGCTCGTGCGTGACGAGGATGCCGACGCAGTCGCTGACCGCCAGACCCAGGGATTTCAGCGCGGTCAGAGTCGTGCGGCAGCTCTTGCCCATGTCGATCAGCAGATACTTGTCCTCGCTGCGGATCAGCGCGCAGTTGCCGGAGGAGCCGGAATACAGGGTGGTAAAATATGCCATTCGTTTGTCCTAACGCTTTCCATAAAAATTGGGCCGCCCGGTCAGCGGCCCAAGGGTCCTTTTAGATTGCCCGGCTCACTGCATTGGCCGGAACCTCGACGCGGCGGATGTCCGCGCCCAGAGCCTGCAGCTTTTCTACGATGTTCTCGTAGCCGCGCTCAATGTGGATGGTCTCGTCGACCTCGCTCACGCCGTTGGCGGCCAGAGCAGCCATGACCATGGCGGCACCGGCGCGCAGGTCGGTAGCGCGCAGCGGCGCGGGATGCAGTTCCTTCACGCCTTCAATGACAGCGACCTGGCCGTCGACCTGGATGTTTGCGCCCATGTGGATCAGCTCATCCACATAGCGGAAGCGGTTCTCCCAGATGCCCTCCGTTACGATGGAGGTTCCCTTCGCCAGCGTCAGCAGCGCAGTCATCAGCGGCTGCATATCCGTGGGGAAGCCGGGGTGCGGCATAGTCTTGAGCTTGAGCGGCTTCAGCTCGCCGGTGCGCGTGATACGCAGCGCATCGTCGAATTCCTCCACCTCGCAGCCGGCCGCGCGCAGCTTGGCGGTGATGGGCTCCATGTGCTTCGGGATAACGTTGTGCAGCGTGATGTCCCCCTTCGTGATAGCGGCGGCCACCATATAGCTGCCGGCCTCGATCTGGTCGGGAATGATGGAGTAGTTGCAGCCGTGCATCTCCTTGACGCCGTGGATCTTGATGACGTCGGTACCAGCACCGTGTACGTCTGCACCCATCATATTCAGAAAATTGGCCAAATCGACAATGTGCGGCTCACGGGCCACGTTTTCAAGAATCGTCGTGCCTTCGGCCAGGACAGCGGCCAGCATGGCGTTCATCGTGGCACCGACGGAGACCGTGTCAAAAAAGACGTGCCCGCCGACCAGATGTTCCGACCTGACGTGGATCTGGCCGTACTCCACGGAATCCTCTGCACCAAAGGCGGTGAAGGCTTTCAGGTGTTGGTCAATCGGGCGCGGGCCCAGATTGCAGCCGCCCGGCATGGCGACCTGACCGGAGCCAAAGCGGCCCAGCAATGCGCCGAGAAAGTAGTAGCTTGCGCGCATCTGGCGTGACAGTTCATTGGATACCTCGGTGCTGTCCAAATGCGACGTGTCAATTTCATAGGTACTGCGGCTGACCATGCGGATGCTCGCACCCAGCTCGCTCAAAATCTGCAGCGACGCCATGACATCACTGATACAGGGCAGGTTTTCAATCAGGCACTTCCCGCCGGCCAGGATCGTGGCCGGGAGTATGGCAACCGCGGCGTTCTTTGCGCCGCCAATGTTGACATCGCCAACAAGCGGCTTACCTCCGCGAATAACGTATTTTTCCAAGTGTAGCTCTCCTTTGTGCGGTAATCGGCTCGTATACCCTCTGTACAGGGCCGACCTATAGTACACACTTTCTAAGATTATACAACATTTTGCGCTAATTGAAAAGGCCTGTCCCCTGCAATTGCAAAATTTTTGTGAAACAGCACAAGATATGTTGACCATGCACCGTAATTTCGCCGGAAATCACATACCCGAGAACAGCGTATAGGCGCTGAACAGCGCACCGTTATAGGACATCTCAAAGTGGCAGTGGTTGCCGGTGGAGTTGCCCGTGGAGCCGACATAGCCGATGACCTGCCCCTGCGTGACAGCCTGCCCCTGAGAAACAGCGATGCTGGACATGTGACCGTACAGCGTCTTGTAGCCGTTGCCGTGGTCGATCTCCACATAGTTTCCGTAAGAATAATGCCAGCCTGCAGCAATGATCGTGCCGGAGTCGGAGGCCAAAATCGGCGTGCCGTAGGCAGCACAGATGTCCGCGCCGCGGTGGCCGTTGCCCATCCAGCGGCTGACGTACTTATAATTCGGCACAGGCCAGATGAAGGAGCCGGAGCCGACCTTGGCAATCATGCCATTCTTCAGCTTCGTGCCGGTGACGGTGATTTCCGGGGTCGGGGCCTGCAGCACATTGTAGGCCACGGCCTGACGGTCCGTGACCGCGCCGTCGATCATCGTTGTCTCGTAGGTGATCTCCTCGGAGCCGTCTGCACCCTCCTGCAGGGTCACGACCTTGCCGAAATCATACTGGTCGGACTCGGTGTTCTGGGTGTCGAACGGGATGGCGACAGTTTCTGTGTCGCGGCGGACGACCTTGACCTTGATGAGCTCTGCCGAGGACGCACCGGTGGTGATGACCGTGCCCGCAGGAATCTCCTGGTCGAGCGTCAGCAGTTCGGGATTCATCTGTGCCAGAGAGTCAAACGAAACGCCGGTAGCGTTGACGACGCTCTCGACGGTGTCGCCGTCGACGGCTGTATAGGTGTGGATGCCGCCGCCCTCGGTCAGGGCGTTGATGACGTCCGCGTAGGAGCTGACAGACTCCTGCAGATAAACACCGTCCACGAGGCGGATGTTGTGGGCAAACGCCGTATAGACGCTGCTGTCCATCGCATTTTCAAACGGTGCCTTGATGTTTTCCAGATAACTGCGCAGGTGGTCGCCCTCGGTGGTGACGTAGAGCAGCTGATCGTCGACGTAGACAGCCGTGCCGTTGATGATCTCATCACTGGCCGTGCGCAGGATGGCGTTGGCGATCTCGCTCTCGGTCATCGTCTGGTTGCCGATGGAAAGCGAGTAGGTCGGGTAGACATCCCAGCTTGTGTCCTCCACCGCAGAGCCGGAGGCCTGCAGCATACGCTTGGCCGTGTTGATACGGGACTGCACGTCCTCACGGGCGTTTTCAAACACCTGCTCGCTCTCCACGTAACCGACGTTCTCGCCGTTCACCTGCACATTCAGCACAAAGCGCAGCCCCAGCCCGCTGCGCACCAGGACCACAAGCCCCGCTGCGGCAACTGCCGGGAGTATGTAAGTGATGGCGTTCCAGACAACGATGGAGTATTTTCGGATGCCGCTGGCAAGGTATTTTTTCTTGGCACGGCGCACATCGCCATCCTCGCTCTCCACGAGGGTATCGGGGATGTCGCGGATATGACGGATGCCTGAGGCCATCCGCACGAACGGGCTGGTCAGGTCCTCAATCAGCGTGATAATACCGATCAGAATCGGGCGCAGGACAATGAGCAGCAGATTCAGCACGGTATCGCCGATGCCGCGCACAACAGCCCCCACTCTGCGGCCTACGCAGACAAAAACATACTCGACCCAGAAGCCGACCATGTACAGCATATCGCCGACAGTGTTGCGGCGGTGCAGGTCCTGCATGTAACGGGCTGCCTTGCGGCGGTTATCGCTGCGCTTTTTTTCCTGCGATGAGTGAGAAAAGCGCGTTACTGGGGTCATCTCCGGGGGGTCGGTGATGCTATCGTTTTTCGGATTGGGATCAGTTTGGATGGGATTCAAAATACGGAAGCTCCTTTCCGTGTGAAGCAAATTTACGTGGGGTCTGCACCGCAGGGCAGACTGTGCAGCTGCCAGCCCGTCAGCAGCTTTTCCTGCCGGGCCAGGGCGGCCATATCCTCGGGCAGCGGACACTCCACACGGAGGGGCTCCCCTGTCAGCGGGTGCGCAAACGCAAGGATGCCGCAGTGCAGTGCGTGACGTCGCAGAAGGATGTCCGACCCGCCGTACAGCGTATCCCCCGCCAGCGGATGGCCGATATAGGACATGTGTACGCGAATCTGATGGGTGCGCCCGGTGCGCGGCCAGCAGGCCAGCAGACTGTGGCCCGGCCCCGCGGCCAGCACCGCGTACTCGGTCAAGCTGTACTTGCCGTCCGCGCACACGCAGCGGCCAATGATGGAGTCACCGCGCCGCGCGATAGGCGCTTCGACCCGGCCCGGCCCCAGCGGCATTGTACCCTGCACAATCGCAAGGTAGCACTTGTGGGCAGACCCGGCCAGCAGCGGTGCGGCAAAGGCGTTTTTCGCGCACAGCACCAGGCCGCTTGTGTTTTTGTCAATGCGGTTTACCGGGCGGAAGATGCCGCTTTCCCCCTGCTGCCGCAGGTGGTACAGCCAGCCGTTGGCCAGTGTGCCGTCAGGGTAGTTCAGCGTGGGGTGTACGGCAATGCCCGCGGGCTTGTTGAGCACCGCGGCAAAATCGTCCTCATAGGCGATGGAAAACGGCACGGGCTGCGGGGTCACACTCGTCTCCTGCTCGGGAGGGAGCGCAAAGCGGATGCACTGCCCGGCGTGTACAGGCTCATTCGTGCGGATGGGCTGATCGTCGGCGTAAAAGCCGTCACCGTCATATTTGACGGACTTGATCAGTCCTGCCGTAACACCCTGCATGCGCAGGAACAGCCCCAGCTTGCAGCCCTCGTTTTCCGGCGGCACGGTATAACGCAAAACAGTCACAGTACCGCCCTCCTTAAAGCCTATATGAGGGTATTATACCACAAAACGCCCTGTGATGCAAACCCCAATGTCTGGCAGAAAGGTACGCTGCAACAGCAAACGGCCCTCCCGGAGGAGAGCCGTTTGTGTTATTTCTGTGATTGCAGCTCCGCGGCGCGCTCCAGCACGGGCCGGAGATACTGCCCCGTGAAGGAGTGCGGGTTCTGCGCGACCTCCTCCGGGGTGCCGGTGGCGACGATGGTGCCGCCGCCGCTGCCGCCCTCGGGGCCGAGGTCGATGATATAGTCGGCGCGTTTGATGACGTCGAGATTGTGCTCAATGACGATGACCGTATTGCCCGCATCAACGAGCTTATCCAGCACCTTGACCAGACGGTGGACGTCGGCCACATGCAGGCCGGTGGTAGGCTCGTCAAGGATATAGACGGTCTGCCCGGTATCGCGGCGGGCCAACTCATTGGCCAGCTTGACGCGCTGCGCCTCACCGCCCGAAAGCGTCGTGGCTGCCTGACCCAGCTGGATGTAGCCAAGGCCGACCTCCTGCAGCGTTTGCAGCTTGCGCGCGATCTTTGGAATGTTGGCGAAAAATACGCAGGCCTCCTCCACCGTCATGTCCAGCACGTCGGAGATGGTCTTGTCCTTGTACTTGACCTCGAGCGTTTCACGGTTGTAGCGCTTGCCCTTGCAGACGTCACAGGGCACGTAAATATCCGGCAGAAAGTGCATTTCAATCGTCAGGATGCCGCCGCCTTCGCAGGCTTCGCAGCGTCCGCCCTTGACATTGAAGCTGAAACGCCCGGGGCCGTAGCCGCGCATTTTGGCATCCTGCGTGTTGGAAAACAGCGTGCGGATGTCGCCAAACACGCCTGTGTAGGTGGCCGGGTTGGAGCGCGGCGTGCGGCCAATCGGCGACTGGTCGATGCCGATGACCTTATCGACCCACTCCATGCCCTCGACCACCTCACACTGGCCGGGGCGGCTGCGTGCACCGTTCAGGGCGGCAGCCAGCGTTTTGTACAGAATTTCGTTGACAAGCGTAGACTTGCCGGAGCCGGACACGCCGGTAACACAGATCAGCTTGCCGAGCGGGAAGTCTACGGTAATGTCCTGCAGATTGTTCTCATGGGCCTTGACGACGCGCAGCGCCTTGCCGTTTCCCTCGCGGCGTGTCTCGGGAACCTCTACGAATTTGCGGCCAGACAGATACGCGCCAGTGATGCTGCGCTTGACCTTGCAGATGTCCGCGACGCTGCCTGCGGCGACGATCTCGCCGCCGTGGACGCCCGCACCGGGGCCGACATCGACAATATAGTCGGCCTGCCGCATCGTGTCCTCATCGTGTTCAACGACGATCAGCGTGTTGCCAAGATCACGCAGCCGCTTCATCGTTGCAATCAGTTTATCGTTGTCACGCTGGTGCAGGCCGATGCTCGGCTCGTCGAGCACGTAGAGCACGCCGGTCAGCGCACTGCCGATCTGGGTCGCCAGACGGATGCGCTGGCTCTCGCCGCCGGACAGCGAAGCCGCACCGCGGGAGAGCGTCAGATAGCCAAGGCCGACGCTCTTTAAAAAGCCCAGACGTTCTTTTACCTCTTTAAAAATAGGCGCACCGATCATCTCGTCTCGGGTGCTGACCTTGGCTGTGTTGATAAAGTCCAGCTCCTCGTTGACGCTCTTGTCACAGAAATCGGCAATGTTGATGCCGCCTACAGTCACGGCTAGGCTTGTCGGCTTTAAGCGGCGGCCATGGCAGGCGGGGCATTCTTCGCTGGACATGACAAGGGCGATTTCCTCCTTTACCCACTCGCTGCTCGTCTCGCGGAAACGGCGCTCCAGATTCGGGATGATGCCTTCGAACTGGTTAAAGTAGGTGCCGGAGCCAAACATGCTCTCGCGCTGCATCTCAATACGCTCGTCACCCGTGCCGTACAGCAGGGCGTGCAGGGCCTCCTTGCTGAAGTCCTTAACGGGGGTATCGAGTGTAAAGCCGTAGCGCTTGCCCAGCGCCTTATAGGTCATTTCGGAGATGGAGCCCTCGGCGTAATACCAGCCGCTGGCCTTGATGGCACTTTCCCGGATGGACTTGCGCTTGTCGGGGATGACACGCGCCGGGTCTACCTTCATGAAGGTGCCGAGACCCGTACACTTCTCGCAGGCACCGAAGGGATTGTTGAAGCTGAACATCCGCGGGGTCAGCTCCTCGACGGAGATGCCGTGCTCGGGGCAGGCGTAGCTCTGGCTGAACATCATCGGTTCACCGCCAATGACGTCGATGACGACAAGCCCGTTTGCCTGCGCCAGCGCGGTTTCTATGGAATCGGCCAGACGCCCGCGGACCGTGTCGTTGATGACCAGACGGTCCACGACGATCTCAACGGTGTGCTTGATGTTCTTTTCGAGGTTGATCTCCTCGCTCAGATCGTACATATTGCCGTCGACGCGCACGCGGGCAAAACCGGCTCTGCGGGCGGCATCCAGCTCCTTGGCCTGGGTGCCCTTGCGGGCACGCACAACGGGGGCCAGCACCTGAAAGCGGGTGCGCTCCGGCAGCTTCATGACTTCGTCGACCATCTCGTCCACGGTCTGCTGGGTAATCTCCCGCCCGCAGATCGGGCAGTGGGGCACACCGATGCGGGCGTACATCAGACGCAGATAGTCGTAAATCTCCGTTACCGTTCCCACCGTGGAACGCGGGTTGTGGCTTGTTGTTTTCTGGTCGATGGAGATGGCTGGGGACAGGCCGGTGATCTCGTCGACATCGGGCTTTTCCATCTGGCCCAGGAACTGGCGGGCATAGCTGGAAAGGCTTTCCATATAGCGGCGCTGGCCGTCGGCGTAGATCGTGTCAAACGCCAGGCTCGACTTGCCGGAGCCGGACAGGCCGGTCATGACGATCAGCTTATCTCTGGGCAGCTCCAAATCGACGTTTTTCAGGTTATGCTCACGCGCACCCTTGATGACAATGCGGTTGTTCGGGTCGATTTTGATTTTGGAGCTGCGCTTTGCAGGCTTTTTTTCGGGTGTTGTACTCAATTTTTATATTTCCTCCTGCCCTTGCGTGTTTTGGCAGCGGCCTTGCGTTCACTGGTGTCGGCGGCGGTGGGATCCTCTCCGCGTTCCAGCCGCTGAATTTCGTCGCGCAACTGCGCGGCCAGCTCAAATTGCAGCAGCCGCGCGGCCTCCTTCATCTCCTTGGTCAGGCGTTCAATTGTCTGCTGGCGCTCGGCGCGGCTCATGCGGTGCTGGCGCATCCGCTTGTTTTCCTCGCTCATGCTGATTTCGAGCCCGTCGCCGATGGCCTTGACGATGGTTTTGGGCGTGATGCCGTGTTCTTTATTGTAGGCGTCCTGAATGGTGCGGCGGCGCTCGGTCTCCATGATGGCACGCTCCATGCTGGGCGTGACCTCATCTGCGTACATGAGCACAACGCCGTTGGCGTTGCGGGCCGCGCGGCCGATCGTCTGAATCAGGCTTGTCTCGCTGCGCAGGAAGCCTTCCTTATCGGCATCCAGAATCGCAATCAGCGATACCTCCGGCAGGTCCAGACCCTCGCGCAGCAGGTTGATGCCAACAATAACATCAATTGCGCCGACGCGCAGGTCCTTGATGATCTCCATGCGCTCAAACGTGTCGACCTCGTGGTGCATATACTTCGTCTTGACGCCGTGTTCCTCCAGATAATCCGTCAGATCCTCGGCCATCTTGACGGTCAGCGTTGTGACGAGTGCGCGCTCGCCGCGGTCAATGCGGGTGCGGATCTCGCCAAGCAGGTCCTCGATCTGGCCCTCCACCGGGCGCACCATGATAAGCGGGTCCAGCAGGCCGGTGGGGCGGATGACCTGCTCCGCTACGCGGCTGGAATGCTGGCGTTCATATTCACCGGGGGTTGCCGAAACAAAAATCTTCTGATGGATTTTGGCTTCAAATTCTTCAAATTTAAGCGGGCGGTTGTCAAACGCCGACGGCAGACGGAAGCCGTATTCGACCAGTGTTTTCTTGCGGCTGTAGTCGCCGCCGAACATACCGCGCACCTGCGGCAGCATGACGTGGCTCTCGTCGACCATCAGCAGGAAATCATCCGGGAAATAATCCAGCAGCGTCGTGGGCGTGGAGCCGGGCGCACGGCCTGACAGGACAGCGGAGTAGTTCTCGATGCCCTTGCACATGCCGACCTCCTGCAGCATCTCCATGTCGTAGTTGGTGCGCTGCTGGATGCGCTGGGCCTCCAAGAGCTTGCCCTCCTCGGTGAATTTTTTGACCTGCTCCTCCATCTCGGCCTGAATCTTTTTCAGGCCCTCCTGCATCTTTTCGGGTCCGACGATATAGTGGCTGGCCGGGAAAATGGCAACATGACGCACCACGTTCTTGTGCTCGCCGGTCAGCGGGTCAAACTCCACAATGCGGTCAATCTCGTCGCCGAAGAACTCGACCCGAATCGCAAATTCGTCGTTGTAGGCCAGGTGGATGTCCACCGTGTCCCCTTTTACGCGGAACTTGTTGCGGATGAAGTTCATGTCGTTGCGCTCATATTGCAGCTTGACCAGGCGGCTGCAAAGCTCGTCGCGCTCCATCTGCATACCGGGGCGCAGGCTGATGACCATGCTGCGGTAGTCGATGGGGTCGCCCAGCGAGTAGATGCAGGACACCGACGCCACAATGATGACGTTGCGCCGCTCTGACAGCGCCGCCGTGGCCGAGTGGCGCAGACGGTCAATCTCGTCGTTGATGGCACTGTCCTTCTCAATATAGGTGTCTGTGGACGGGATATACGCCTCTGGCTGGTAATAGTCGTAGTAGGAGACGAAATATTCTACCGCATCATCGGGGAAAAAGCCGCGCATCTCGGTACAGATCTGACTGGCCAGCGTCTTATTTGGCTCCAAGATCAGCGTCGGGCGATTGCACCGGGCGATGATGTTCGCCATCGTAAACGTCTTGCCGGAGCCGGTGACGCCCAGCAGCGTCTGGGCGTCGTCACCCTCATGGATGCCCTGCATCAGCGCTTCTATCGCCTGCGGCTGGTCGCCGGTTGGCTGAAACGGTGCCTTTAAGTGAAAGACTTCATCCATAGTCGTTCCTTTCGTGTACAACAATTAGTTGTATAATGATTATAACACGACAAATTTTTAATGTAAATAGGTTTGCCGATATTTTGTACCCAAACCGCAGAAAAATGCGCCCTGCCGGGACACGGCAAGGCGCATGGGTGGTGTTCAGCGGCTGGCGGCCTGCAGCACGCCGCTGTTTACGCGGTATTCCGGCAGACTGCCGCGGTTCAGCATCGAGCAGCCATCCTCCCCCGCTATGATGATATGATCCATGATCGTAAAGCCGAGCTGGCCGGTGACCTCCATAATATGGTAGGTCGTCAGGCGGTCTGCCTCGGACGGAATGGCCAGCCCTGTGGGATGGTTGTGTGCCAGAATGCCGCAGGTCGAGTTGGTGCGGGCCACGGCGCGCAGCAGCTTGCGGGTGTCCACGGCCACGCGGTTGGGAACGCCCTCGGCAATGCGCAGGTCCTGCACAGGGCGGCAGGCGTCGTCCAATAAAATCAGGTAGAGCTGTTCATTCTGCACACCGCGGAACAGCGGCTTTACGTAGGCGATGGCCGTCTCTGCCGAGTTCAGCGACAGGCGGGTCTTGCGCTTTTTCAGCTCATAATAGCGGCTGCACGCCATGACGGTAGAAATCAGCCGCGCACTTTTGGGGCCGACGCCCTCGACCTGCATCAGTTCCTCGGGCTCGGCCTCCAGCACCTTGCAGAAATCGCCGAAGTGCTGAATGAGTCTGTGCGCCAGCGCGTTTGTGTCTGCCCGCGGGATGGAGAGAAACAGCAGATATTCCAGTGCCTCGTGTTCGGCCAGGCTGTCCAGTCCGTCTCGCTCGACGCGCTCCTGCATGCGTGCGCGGTGTTTCGCGTGGAGATTTTCGTCTGCCATTTTTTCACATCCCATCTTTACGTTCTGCTGGTTTTATTATATACTGTAAAAAGACTTTTGCCAACCGTTTTTACTGATGAATTTTTAAAGAGGACACGATGAAAAGTTTTACCGCAGGACCCAATGAAAACGGCGTGCGCCTGAGCCGCTTTGTGGAGGGCGTGACCAAGGATATGCCCCGCAGCATGATGTACAAGGCGTTCCGCAACAAGCGCATCAAGGTCAACGGCAAGCGCGCCGAGCCGGATACCCGCCTGAGCGCAGGCGATTTGATCGAACTGTACATCAACGACGAGTTCTTCCCCGTGGGCAAGCCCGCTGCCAAGACTGCCAATCCGCCGCGCAGGCAGCCGCCTGTGACCGTGGTGTATGAGGATGAAAATTTTGCGGTGCTCTACAAGCCCGCGCACCTGCTCTGCCACAGTGACCGCACCGGCGATGCCAATCTGGTGGATGCCTTTGCGTCCTATCTGGAGGCCAAGGGCGAGTATGATCCCCACGCAGAAAAGCGATTTGCCCCGGCGCTGTGCAACCGGCTGGACCGCGGCACCGAGGGTCTGGTGCTGGCCGCCAAGAGCTACGCCGCGCTGCGCGACCTGAACGCCATCATCCGCGACGACATGATGAAAAAGGAGTATCTGACCATCACGGTGGGGGCACCGCCGCAGGGGCGGTTCGTCGCATGGCTGCAGCACTGCGAGAAAAATAACAAGGTGCGCATCCACGCCCGTGAGAGCGAGGGTTACAAGCAGATCATCACCGAGGTGACAGTCATCCGGCAGGCAGGGCCGTTTGCGCTCTGCCGCATTGGGCTGATCACGGGCCGCACCCACCAGATCCGTGCGCATCTGGCGTATCTGGGCCATCCGGTACTGGGCGACATCAAGTACGGCAACCACAAGATGAACGAGCGCACCGGGCTGAAAACACAGGCTCTCTGCGCCCAGCGACTGACGTTTGGCCGAATCCCCGAGGAAAACACGCTGCAGTATCTTTCCGGCAGGGTCATCAAGCTGAATGACCCGGAAATCGTAAAGACGTACGAACGACTGACGGCAGAAAAGTAAGGGCAACACCGCATAATTCCCGCCTTACGGCTTAAGCACCGCTCCG